>OLFT01000923.1_pt1 | contig 34233 bp, 31 predicted proteins | sample 1604921 | NCBI WGS metagenome assembly OLFT01 (sample SAMEA3888897, study PRJEB22519) | human gut metagenome | biome: human gut; feature: human-associated habitat; material: faeces | place: Denmark | collected 2013 | reverse complement strand
ACGCCGCCGCCCAGAGCTGCGGCCACGAGACCGAGTATGTGTTCGAGCGCCACAGCGTCCGTCAGCCCCGGGACAAGAAGGAGATTGGCATCTCCGCCGTCCGCGGGGGCACCATCGTGGGCGAGCACGAGATCATTTTCGCCGGGCACGACGAGGTGATGGAAATCAAGCACACCGCCCTCTCCCGGGAGATCTTCGCCCAGGGCGCGGTGGAGGCCGCCAAGTTCATCTCCGGCGTCACCGCCCCCGGACTGTATGACATGAGCATGCTTGTAAAGTAAAAGATCTTTACAGAAAACGCATATCCCCGCCCCAGCTTTTCGGGGCGGGGATATTATCTGTCCCACGTTTTTAAGGAGGATACTATTTTATGTCTGACCCCTTTATCCGCACCCGCCTGCTCATCGGGGACGAACCCCTGGACCGGCTTGCCCGGGCCAGGGTGGCCGTGTTCGGCATCGGCGGCGTGGGCGGCTTCTGCGTGGAGGCCCTGGCCCGAGCGGGCGTGGGCGCTCTGGATCTGTATGACGACGACACCGTGTCTGAGAGCAACCTAAACCGTCAGCTGGTTGCCCTCCACTCCACCATCGGCCAGCCCAAGGCGGAGGTCATGGCCCAGCGGGTGCGGGACATCAACCCGGACTGTCAGGTGCGGGCCATCCGGATGTTCTACCTCCCGCAAAACGCCGGACAGGTGGATCTGTCCCAGTACGACTATGTGGTGGACTGCATTGACACCGTGGCCGCCAAGCTGGACATCGCCCAGCGGTGCGCCCGGCTGAACGTCCCCCTCATCAGCGCCATGGGCACGGGGAACAAGCTGGACCCCACGGGCTTTGTGGTCACGGACATCAGCAAGACCCAGGGCTGCCCCCTGGCCCGGGTGATGCGCAAGGAGCTGCGCAAGCGGGGCATCAACCACCTGAAGGTGGTCTACTCCCAGGAGGAGCCCCTCTCCCCCGCCCGGCCCATCCAGACGGAGGCCCCAGCTGGGCAGGACACCCGCCCCGGCTCCACTGCCCGCCGGGCCACCCCCGGCTCCATCTCCTTTGTCCCCGCCGCCGCCGGCCTGGTCCTGGCCAGCGCAGTGGTTCGGGACATCGGGCAGTTTTGAGACTCCCGGCCTGTAGACGGTACAAATGCAAACAATGCGGCTGAAAAACCGCATTGTTTGCATTTTTTTGCCTGATTATATCGTCTGGCCACAGCACTCCGGGTGCGCATAACAACATCGAGATTTATCACATTGGCGATTTGATTTTTCAACGTTACAAATCGGAATTTATCGTTCCTGTATTTCCTTGCCGCTAAGGTACTCCACTTCTATTTCAAAAACTTGCACAGCCTTTCCTGCGTGGGCAATTTCCTCATCAACTAACTGTTCACTTGGATAGTATTTCATTGCAAATCGTTTTAACAGAGTTGTTGCTCTTGCACCAGATTCTACGAGGTGACATCTGCCGAATACCACAACGCTCTGCACAAATGGTGCCCAATCTTCTTCTTTGATGGTTTCATTTCCATATACCGTGAAACATACTTTGTCACAGGCACGCAGTGCATCTACTTTATGGCCTGCACGTGCTCCATGAAAATAAATTTTCTGCGCATCGTCATCGTAGACATAGTTGATAGGAATTGCATAGGGATATCCGTTATCTCCATTTACGGCAAGAACGCCACGTCGGCTGGACTGCAAAAGAGCCTTTGCCGTGTCGATGCTGATTTCATTTTTCTTTTTACGAATTGTTCTGAGCATGATATTGTTCTCCTTCTTATGTTGATACAAATTCCGATTTGTCGTTCTCTCTGACCTCATAGTATCCACAGCACGGCTGAATACAAGAACAGCCGCAGCAAGCGTTGAGCTGCTGCGGCTGTTCGTTTCTCATACGCTGTATTTTTCCACAGGGGCTTACATCTGCGCCCGGTGATAGACCTTCTTGCCCTTTTTGATGAGCAGGCCCTCGCCGGTCAAATCGGCGGCGGTGTAGCTGACGGTGGGGGCGGCGACCTTCTCGCCGTTGACCTCCACGCCGCCCTGCTCCACCAGGCGGCGGGCCTCCTTCTTAGAGGGGGCCAGCTTGCACTTGACCATCAGGTCCAGCACGCCGATGGCACCGTCGGTCAGGTCATCCTGGGTCAGAGTGGTGGCGGGCACGTTGCTCATGTCGCCGCCGCCCACGAACAAGGCCTTGGCAGCGGCCTGGGCACGGGTGGCCTCCTCCTCGCCGTGGACCAGCTTGGTCAGCTCAAAGGCCAGGATCTCCTTGGCGGTGTTCAGCTGGCTGCCCTCCCACTTGTCCATCTCGTCGATCTGCTCCAGGGGCAGGAAGGTCAGCATCCGCAGGCACTTGAGCACGTCGTCGTCCCCCACGTTGCGCCAGTACTGGTAGAACTCATAGGGGCTGGTCTTGTTGGGATCCAGCCAGACGGCGCCCTTGGCGGTCTTGCCCATCTTCTTGCCCTCGGAGTTGAGCAGAAGGGTGATGGTCATGGCGTGGGCGTCCTTGCCCAGCTTGCGGCGGATGAGCTCGGTTCCGCCCAGCATGTTGGACCACTGGTCGTCGCCGCCGAACTGCATGTTGCAGCCATAGTGCTGGAACAGATAGTAGAAGTCATAGGACTGCATGATCATATAGTTGAACTCCAAAAAGCTCAGGCCCTTCTCCATGCGCTGCTTATAGCATTCGGCCCGCAGCATGTTGTTCACGGAGAAGCAGGAGCCAACCTCACGCAGGACCTCCACATAGTTCAGCTTCAGCAGCCAGTCGGCGTTGTTGATCATCCGGGCCTTGCCCTCGCCAAACTCGATGAACCGCTCCATCTGTTTTTTGAAGCAGTCGCAGTTGTGCTGGATGGTCTCGGGGGTCATCATCTTCCGCATGTCAGTGCGGCCGGAGGGGTCGCCGATCATGCCGGTGCCGCCGCCGATGAGGGCGATGGGCTGGTTCCCGGCCATCTGCAGCCGCTTCATCAGGCACAGGGCCATAAAGTGGCCCACATGCAGGGAGTCGGCGGTGGGGTCAAAGCCGATATAGAACACGGCCTTGCCCTCGTTGATCATCTTGGAGATCTCCTCCTCGTTGGTGACCTGAGCGATCAGGCCGCGGGCTTTCAGTTCCTCATAGCAAGTCATTTGATTCTCTCCTTATCTCAATGTGTGTGGATCTTCAACTTTTTTCTTCGGCTGGCTTCTTCGCCAGCAGCACGTTATAGCCAACCACGCCGAAAACGACGATGGCGGCGCCGATCAGAGCAAAGCGCCCCATCGTCTCCCCATAGAACAGGGCCACCAGAATGGGGTTGAGTACCGGCTCGATTCCGGAGACCAGGCTGGCCGTCACCGGCGGGGTGGTTTTCAGGCCGATGGTCAGCAGGATATAGGCAAAGGCCACCTGGAACACGCCCAGGACCACGACGCTGACCAGGGCCGTGGTGGGAAACTCCGTCTCTTTCAATAGGAAGGGCAGCCCGGTGAGAGCGGACAGCACATCCCCCCAGAACACCGAGGAGATGGGGTCGCTGTCGGGCAGCTCGTTCATCAGGAACACCCCGGCGTAAGTCGCACCGGAGATGAGGGCGACAACGTTGCCCAGTCCTCCGCCCATGGTCAGGCTGTCCAGGAAAAAGAAGATCACGCCCCCAAAGACCAGGGCGCAGGCAGCCAGATCCAGCGCCCCCGGTTTTTTGCGGAAGATGACGATGCTGAACAGGATGACGAAGATGGGGGCAGTAAACTGCAGCACGATGGCGTTGGCCGCCGTGGTCATCTTGTTGGCCATGGCAAAGAGCACATTGGTCAGGAAGATGAACATGGTGCCCAGGGCCACCCACCGGTTCATCCGCAGGGGGTGACGGATGACCGCCAGATAGATGGCCAGTACGATCAAAGCGATGCCGGTGCGGGCCCCGTTGATGGACAGGCCGCTCCAGGGGATCACCTTCATGCACAGTCCGCCGATGCTGTAGAGCACCGCAGCCAGGAAAATACATATGGTTCCCGTGTGCCGCTGCATGGGACACGCCTCCTTTTCAAACGAAAAACGCCCTCTGTCCGGCAAAATCGGACAGAGGGCGTGAAAACGCGGTACCACCTCTGGTCGCCCGGTCCCTCGCGGGGCAGAGCCTTTTGGAGTGCTTGACTCCGGCGCGGTAACGGGCGCGGCCCGGCCTGTCCCCTACTGCGCATCCATAAGCGGTTCGGGCGGCTGCTCCAAGGGGTATTCACTGCGGGCGCCTCTCCTCCGTTTCACCAGACCGAAGGCTCTCTGCACAGGCTTCCCGCCGCTACTGTTCCTTTTCGTCGCAGTATTTAGATTTATAGCACAGTTTGGATGCGTTGTCAACACCAAGTTCGCGGGATATTGGTGCTGCCAGCACAGATTCAGTCCACCCGGCTGCCGCCCCACTCCACCAAGGTGAAGCCCTCCCGAGTTGGGGCAGTGAGGGGCTGCGCCTCGATCTCTACGGGAGCGTCCAGTGGCTTCCAGGCCATGAATACCCGCAGCACCGTGTCCGGCTCCGGGGTGACGGTGAGCCGGGCGTGGTCGGTGTAGGCATCGGTCTGGAAGGCGATCAGGTTATAGGGGTTCTCCTCCAGCTGGGGCAGCCAGAAGACGATAAATTCGTTGGCCTCCCGCCGGGTGAGGCCCAGCCGGGCCAGGGCATCCTCTAAAAAGGCGGCGGAATCCGCCCCGGCCACGCAGAAGCCCCGGGAGAAGTCGTACTCGTTCCGGTCCTCCCCCTCCCAATAGAGATAGTTGTAGCTCTGTCCGGCTCCATCGGTGAGGGTCCCGTCTGGCCGGGCCGTCATGGACCAGCCGCTTGTGTACTTGGGATAGGTGGAGGTCAATTTACCGTCATAATCCAGCGTTACATTTACAGCGGTCTCCTCCTGTGGATAGAGGTAGATCACCGGCTTGGCGGAGGTCTGAGCGAGACAGCCATCCTCCTGAAGATAAAAGTATACCCCGGCGCAGACGCACACAGCCAGAACAGCCAGGATCGCCAGGAGCACGTTTCGTTTCATATCCTTCCCTCCAATTTTTCTGGATACCTCATTTTACGATAGACGCTCCCCTCTGGCAAGAAAAATCTTCCCTCTGACCGCAGAGAATGTACAGAAACGATAAAAAACGCCTATTTTTCCTTGACGAAATTACAGTCATTCTGGTAACATAACATGTATTGAAAAAGACGGCTGTATGCCGGAGAAGAAATTAGGAGGAAAAAATGGAACATCAACATCAACACCATCGCGGCCAATGGGGGAGCAATTTCGGCTTTCTGATGGCCACGGTGGGAGCCGCCGTGGGGTTGGGCAATATCTGGGCTTTTCCGTATAAAATGGGGGCCAGCGGCGGGTTTCCCTTTCTGCTGGTCTATGTGATCCTGGCCGCCCTCATCGGCTTTCCCATCATGCTCTCAGAGCTGGCCATTGGCCGCAAGGTGGGCCGCAGCGTTATCGTCAGCTATCAGCGCCTGGGGGGCGGCGTGGGGGCCTTTATCGGCTGGCTGGCCATGCTCTCCCCCTTCCTGATCCTCAGCTTTTACACGGTGCTGGGCGGCTACTGCATGGAATATGCGGCGCTGAACTTAGGGGAGCTGCTGGGGCTGTCCCAGCTGTCCCACCTGTCCGGTGCGGAGTCCTTTCACAACATGCTCACCGACCAGCCCATGGCTCTGCTGTTCACGTTCCTGTTCATCGCCATCTGCTTTTTGATCATCCGCGGCGGCATCAAAGACGGCATCGAGCGCTTCAATAAAGTGGGTATGCCCGCCCTGTTTGTTATGCTGGTCATCGTCATCATCCGGGCGCTGACCCTGCCCGGGGCGATCGACGGACTGAAATTTATGTTTGCCCCCAACTTCACGATGTTCAAGGAGGATTTTCTCGGGGTGCTCTCCGCTGCGGGCGGGCAGATGTTCTTCTCTCTGTCTCTGGCCATGGGCATCACCGTCACCTATGGCTCCTATCTCAGCAAGCAGGAGAACCTGGTGAAAAACTCCGCCCTCATTATCATCTCTGACACCTTGGTGGCCATTCTGGCCGGTATGGCGGTGCTGCCCGCCGCCTTCGCTCTGGGCGGTTCCGGGGCGGAGCTGGCCGGACCCAAGCTGCTGTTCATCACCCTTCAGGACGTGTTCAACGCCATGGGCGGGGCCGGTCCCCTGTTCGGCGTGCTGTTCTATCTGCTGGTGTCCCTGGCGGCCATCACCTCCGCCATCGCCCTCACCGAGGTCATGGTCACCTTCTTCCTGGACCACGCCGCCCTGAAGGGCCACAAGCCCAACCGCAGCCGCATTGTGGGCCTGGTCTGCCTGGCTGTCATGGCCGTGAGTACCCTGGTCGCGGTGGACGGCCTGGGGTCCAACGGACTGTGGGTCCCCTTCCACCAGACGGGACGGAACCTGGCCGCCTCCTGGCTGGACTTTATGGACTTCATTTCCGAGGGCGTGGCCATGCCCCTGGGCGCTTTGATCATGACCCTGCTGGTGGGCTGGAAGATCGGCCCCGGCACCATCCGGAACGAGGTGATGGAGCGGGACAATCCCTTCTCCCCCCGGCTCTACCGGTTCTATATCTTCGCCATCCAGGTCATTGCCCCCATTGGCATGGCCTTCATCCTGTATGGCCAGCTGGCCCAGTTCTTCACCGTGACCGTGGCCTAAAGCAAGACAAACAATGCCGTGTATCGGAGGTTTTCCGGTACACGGCATTTTGCTGCTTATTTATTTTAAACCGGCCCGATATTCCTCCGCTCGGCTCAGCAGCTCGGCGGCGCTCTGGCGCAGGGCATCGGTGAGGGCGCTGCCCGCCATCAGCCGGGACAGCTCCTGCTCCCGGCCCGGGCGGTCCAGACGGGCCACATGGGTATAGGTCCGCCCGCCGCGCTCCCCCTTCTCCACGGAGAAATGGGTGTCGGCCATGGCGGCGATCTGGGGCAGATGGGTGACGCACAGCACCTGCTTGCGCCGGGCCACCTGGGCCATTTTCTCGGCGATCTTCTGGGCGGCCCGGCCTGACACGCCGGTGTCCACCTCGTCAAAGACCAGGCTGCCGATGCCGTCGTCCTCCGCCAGCACGTTTTTCAGGGCCAGCATAATGCGGGCCAGCTCGCCGCCGGAGGCAATCTTGTGGATGGGTTTCAACGCCTCGCCCAGGTTGGCGGACATGAGGAACTGGGCCTGCTCCAGGCCGCCAGCCTCCATGCCATCCTCCCCCTGACTGGGGCTGAACTCGGTCTCGAACTGCACCTTTGGCATATCCAGCTGGCGCAGCTCGTCCTGGACCCTGGCCTGCAGGGCCCGGGCCGCCTTTTCCCGGGCCTGGCTCAGCTTTTTGCCCCGTTCCAGAGCGGCCTTCTTCGCCTTTGCCAGCTCCTTCTCCAGACGGGCGATGGCATCGTCGGCAAACTCGATCTGGTCCAGCTCCTGGCGGCAGCGCTCCAGATAGTCCAGCATCTCGGCCACGGTGGAGCCATATTTTTTCTTCAGGCGGTAGATCACATCCAGACGGCTCTCCAACTGGTCCAGCTCATCGGGGGAGAACTCCATCTCCCGGGTGCGGTCCCGCAGCAGCTCCGCCGCGTCGTCGGCGGCAGAACGCAGGCCGGAGAGCTGCTCGGCCAGCTCCTCCAGGCTGGGGTCATAGCGGACGATGCTCCGCAGGGCCCCCTCCGCCTGGGCGATGAGGTCGCAGGCCCCGGAGCTGTCCTCCCCGCCGGACAGGGCCATCAGGCCCTCCTGAAGGCCGTCCATCAACTTGCCGGAGCTTTGGAGCAGGCGGCGGCGGGCAGATAACTCCTCATCCTCCCCCGGCGTCAGCTCAGCCCGTTCCAGCTCCCGGATCTGAAATTGCAGGGTGTCCACCCGGCGGGAGCGCTCCGCGTCGTCCATTTTCAGCCCGGCGATCTCCTTTCGGATGCGGCTGACCTGGGCAAAGGCGGCCTGATAGTCCTCCAGCAGGGGCAGGGTGCGGCCAAAGCGGTCCAGATAGGCCAGGTGGCAGGCGGGGTCCAGCAGCTGCTGGCCGTCGTGCTGGCCGTGTATGTCCAGCAGGCAGCGGCCCAGCTCCCGCATCTGGGCCACGGTGATGGGCCGTCCGTTCAGGCGGCAGGCGTTGCGCCCGTCCCCCTGGATCTCCCGCTGGAGCAGCAGCTCCTCCCCCTGGTCCACGCCGTTGTCGGCCAGCCAGGCCAGGGGCGGCAGACCGGTGAACACCGCCGTGACCAGGGCGGACTTGGCCCCGGTGCGGATGAGCTCCCGGCTGGTCCGCTGGCCCAGCACGGCGCTGATGGCATCGATAACGATGGACTTGCCCGCCCCCGTCTCGCCGGTGAGGACATTCAGTCCGCTGTCAAAGCGGATATCCGCCGATTCGATGATGGCGATATTTTCAATGTGCAACAGGGAAAGCATGGGGTGTTACGTCCCTCCTTCTGGAACCGGGGGTCAGGTGAGCAGCTTGTGGACCTCGCTGCTGAACTTCTGGGCGGCGCTGTTGTCCCGCATGATGAGGATGCCCGTGTCATCCCCCGCCAGACTGCCCACCATGCCGGGGATGTCCATCCCGTCCAGAGCGGAGCAGGCGGCGGAGGCCAGTCCGGGCATGGTGCGCACCACCACGATGTTCTGGGCCACGTCCACCGACGTGACGCCCTCCTTAAAAATATTCCGCAGCCGGGTGTCCGTCCCGGCGGAGCTTTTCCGGTCTGTGGCCGCATAGCGGTACTTCCCCTGGCCGGTGAGCTCCTTCACCAGGCGCAGCTCTTTGATGTCCCGGGACACTGTGGCCTGAGTGGCTGTAAAGCCTTTTGCCTTTAGTGCAGAGAGCAGCTGCTCCTGGGTCTCCACCTCTGTGGACTGGACGATATTCAAGATCTCCGCCTGGCGGGCATTTTTCATTGGGCTGCGCCTCCTAACTTCTGATTCACAAGCTGATAGAAATTCCGGTGGGTCAGCTGCACCAGCTGGGTGGAGTGGCGGGAGCGCTTCACCTCCACCCGGTCTCCGCCGTTTAAGCGGATGGCTTTTCCTCCGTCAACTGACAAGTACAAACACTTGCGTGCCGTCTTGGGCAAGGCGATGGTCACCACGCGGTCCATGGACAGCACCATGGCCCGGGCGGTGAGCCGGTGGGCGCACACCGGGGTGACGATGATGGCCTGGGAGGTGGGCTCCACAATGGGTCCCCCCGCCGCCATGGAATAAGCGGTGGACCCGGTGGGAGTGGCCACGATGACCCCATCCCCCGTCACCGAGGTGACCAGGGTCCGGTCCGCCAGCACGTCCAGCTCCACCACCCGGGCGATGGAGCCCTTAGAGATCACCGCGTCGTTCAGGGCCAGATCCTCGCTCATCAGCTTCTCCCCCCGGAACACCCGCACATCCAGCATCATCCGCTGCTCGGTGGTGTAGCGGCCCTGGGCCAGACCGGCCAGCTGGTTCAGCTCCGTGCGCTCCAGCTCGGCCATAAAGCCCACGCTGCCCATATTCACGCCCAGGATGGGCACGCCGTGAAGGGTGGCGTCCCGGGCGGCGTGGAGCAGGGTCCCGTCCCCGCCGAAGCAGATGAGCAGGTCGGCGGTGGGCAGCTCCCGGGCCAGCACACTCAGGTTGGCGTGGCGGGGCACCTCCACCCGGTCCCCCTTCTTGGGGACAAAGGGCAGGCACAGGGCGGTCTTGGCCCCGGCCCGCTCTAAGATGCGCTGGGCCTCCAGGGCCGCTTTCAGACCCCGGTCCCGATAGGGGTTGGAGCTGAGGACGATCTTCATCCCTCGGCCTCCTTCCAGGCGTTGTGGGACTGCTCCACCAGAGCGGCCAGATCCCCGGCGTAGGGCGGCACATCCCGGGTGGTGAGATAGCCTAAGTATTCGATGTTCCCCTCAGGCCCCTTAATGGGGGAAAAGGTAATATCCTTTACACCAAAACCAGCGTTGGCGGCGTGGATCAAAAACTGCTCCAGCACCTCCAGATGGACCTGGGGGTCCCGGACTACGCCCTTTTTGCCCACCTTTTCTTTGCCCGCCTCGAACTGGGGCTTGACCAGGCAGACCCCCTCGCCCCCTTCGGCCATCAGGGGCCGCACGGCGGGCAGGATCAGATTCAGGGAGATAAAGGACACGTCCACCGAGAAGAAGTTCAGGGGCTGAGGGATCTGCTCGGCGGTGAGATAGCGGGCGTTGGTCCGCTCCATGCACACCACCTGGGGGTGGGTGCGCAGCCGCCAGTCCAGCTGGTTATAGCCCACGTCCACGGCGTAGACCTTCTCCGCTCCGTTCTGCAGCATGCAGTCGGTAAAGCCCCCGGTGGAGGCCCCGATATCGGCACAGACAAAGCCGTTCAGGGTGATGGGCCACAGCTGCATGGCCTTCTCCAGCTTCAGGCCACCCCGGCTGACATAGCGCAGGGTCTTCCCCCGCACCTCGATGGCGGCGTCCTCCGTCACCGGGGCCCCCGCCTTATCTACTTTCTGGCCGTTGACATAGACCTGCCCTGCCATGATAATCGCCTGGGCCTTCTGGCGGCTCTCTGCCAGGCCCTGTTCCACCATGGCCACATCCAAGCGTTTTTTAGCCATCCTTGCGCACCTCCTCCAGCGCCGCGCGGAAAATCCCGGCGCTGTCCAGTCCCAGCTCCTGCTTCAGGCAGCTGAGCGCTCCGTGGGTCACGAATTTGTCGCCGCTGGTGCGGCAGAGGACCTTGGCCCTCAAACCGGCCTCCGCCACGGCGGCGGCCAGCCGCTCCCCCACACTACCGTGGGCGGCGCTGTCCTCTGCGGTCAACAAAACTTTTGTTTTCTTTACCGATTCCAATACCAGCTCCGGGTCCAGAGGGGTGATGACATTCAATTTCACCACTTCCGCCTGGACGCCCTCTGCGGCCAGAAGCTCGGCGGCCTCCAGCACGTCGTTGATCAGGATGCCATAGCTCACCAGGGTGATGTCGTCCCCTTGGCGCAGCACGGCGGCGTGGCCGGGTCCGGCATCGCCCTGATAGGCTCCCTCGCCCCCCCGGGGGTAGCGGATGGCCACCGGGCCGTCCGCATGGAGGACGGCCTGCTCCAGCATCCCAGTAAGCTCGGCATAGCTGGACGGCGCCAGCACCGTCATGCCGGGGACGCTGTCTAAAAAGGCCACGTCGAACACGCCGTGGTGGGTCTCGCCGTCCTCCCCCACCAGTCCGGCCCGGTCCACCCCCAGCACCACGTGGAGCTTGTCGATGGCCACGTCGTGGATGAGCATGTCATAGGCGCGCTGGAGGAAGCTGGAGTAGACAGCGAACACGGGGATCGCGCCCTGTTTGGCCATTCCGGCGGCCATGGAGACGGCGCAGCCCTCGGCGATGCCCACGTCGAAGAAGCGCTCCGGGAAAGCGGCCTGGAACTGAGAAAGCCCCGTGCCGCTCATCATGGCGGCGGTGATGGCGCACACCCGCCGGTCCTGCTGGGCCAGCTGGGTCAGGGTGCGGCCAAAGACGGCGGAGAAGTTCTCCCCCGACTTCTTTTTCGCCTTGCCTGTGGCCGGGTCGAAGGGGGACACGCCGTGAAAGGCGTCCGGGTTCTCCTCCGCCGGGGCATAACCCTTGCCCTTTACCGTCTTCACATGGAGCAGCACGGGCTCGTTCAGCTCCCTGGCATAGCGCATGGCCCGGGTCAGCCCGGCCAGGTCGTGGCCGTTCACCGGCCCCACATAGTTAAAGCCCATGTTCTCGAACATGCTGCAGGGTAGCAGGCTCTGCTTCAGGGCCTGCTTTACCTTGTGTGTAAAGTGATATACCTTGCGGCCTATTTTCCCGGAGTTCATCACACGGCGATAGTACCGCTTAAAGGTGAGGTACTGGGGCTTCAGCCGCTGCCGGGCCAGATGGTCGGCCACCGCCCCCACGTTGGGGGTGATGGACATGCCGTTGTCGTTCAAAATGACCAGCAGCTGCTGGCCGCAGGCCCCGGCGTTGGACAGCCCCTCATAGGCCAGACCGCCGGTGAGGGCGCCGTCGCCAATGAGGGCCATGACCTTATAGTGCTCCCCCAAAGCCTGGCGCGCCCGGACCATGCCTAAAGCCACCGCCACGGAGTTGGAGGCGTGTCCGGCGATAAAGGCGTCGTGGACGCTCTCCACCGGCTTGGGAAAACCGGCGATGCCGCCATACTGCCGCAGGGTGGCCATGGCCTCCCGCCGCCCGGTGAGGATCTTGTGGCAGTAGCACTGGTGGCCCACGTCGAAGACCAGGCGGTCCTGCCGGGTGTCAAACACCCGGTGGATGGCCACCGTCAGCTCCACCGCGCCCAGGTTAGAGGCCAGATGGCCCCCCGTTTTGGACACGTCGTCCACCAGCTCCTGCCGCAGCTGGGCGCAAAGCTCCGTCCCCTCCCGGTCAGAGATCCCGGCCAGCAGCGGGCGATACTCTTCTGTCTCTTTCAAGCTATCTTCCTCCCCCTATGGGGATCTCTTTCGTCAGGTTCCCCGTTACTGCTTTCGGCCCGCCAGGGCGTGGGCCAGCCAGACCAGAAACTCCGGCTGGTCAAAGTCCGCCAGGGCGTCCGCCGCCTGCTGGCTCAGCTTCTCCACCAGCTGGGCACAGTTCTCCAGACCCAAGGCGTTGACAAAGGTGCTCTTCTCGTTGGCCCGGTCAGAGCCCACGGGCTTGCCCAGCTCCTGGTCGGAGCTGATGACGTCCAGCATGTCGTCCCGCACCTGGAAAGCCAGACCCAGGGCCTGGGCATACCGGTCCAGCTGCTTCAGCTGCTCCTGGGTGGCCCCGGCGGCGATGCCGCCCAGTTGGGTGGCCGCCGAGATGAGGGCCCCCGTCTTCAGGCTTTGCAGCAGCTCCAGCTCTCCCCGGCTGAGGGCGTGGCCCTCCCCGGCCATGTCCAGGGCCTGACCGCCCACCATCCCGGCGGGACCGGCGGCGGCGGACAGGGTGGCCACGGCGGAGACGATGCGCTCCGGGGGCAGTTCTGCCTTGGTCAGCTGGCCGAAGGCCGCCGTGAGCAGGCCGTCCCCCGCCAGAATGGCCGTGGCCTCGCCATACACCACGTGGTTGGTGGGGCGGCCCCGGCGCAGGTCGTCGTCGTCCATGGCGGGCAGGTCGTCGTGAATGAGGGAATAGGTGTGGATCATCTCCACGCCGCAGGCGAAGGGCAGGGCGTCCTCCACTTTCCCGCCGCACATGCGGCAGGCCTCCAGCGTCAGCACAGGCCGGACCCGCTTGCCCCCGGCCAACAGGGAATACTCCATGGCCTCCTGCAAACAGGCGTAGCGGGTATCCTGGCGGAACAACTCCGCCAGGCGGTCCTCAATCAGGGCCCGGTCCTGGTTCAGGACGGTCTCAAAATTCTGGTTCATTGCGGCTCCTCCCCGGCGAAGGGCTGCTCCACGGGCTGGCCGTTCTCGTCCGCCGTGAGCAGACTTACCTTCTGCTCCGCCTGGTCCAACTGCTTGGTACACTCCCGCAGCAGCTTGGCCCCCTCCTCGAACAGGGTCATGGCCTGTTCCAGGGGGGCGTCCCCCTGCTCCAGCTGAGAGACGATCTCCTCCAGCCGGGTCATGGACGCTTCAAAATCCAACTTTTTTCTTGCAGCCATAGTCAAACCTCCTGTTCCGGTCCCTGGACCTGGTCTACGTGGCAGCGCAGGCTGCCGTCGGCCAGGCGGAGGGTCAGCTTCTCCCCCGCCCCGGTCTGTTTCACAGAGGAGAGCACCCGGCCCTCCCCGTCTCGGGCGATGGCATAGCCCCGGCCCAGCACCTTCATGGGGCTCATGGCGTCCAGGGCGGCGGCCAGACCGGCCAGCCGCTCTCGGTTCTGGGCCACGGTGCGCTCCAGCGCCTGATTTAAACGGCGGCTCTGATAGTCCAGCAGCAGCCGCTTGGTCTGAAAATAGGCCCCCGGCTGGGTCATGGCCCGGCTCTTGGCCAGGCGGTCCAACCGGCGGCGGTATTGGGCCAGCCGGTGGCCCATCTCCCCCTCCAGCCGCTTTTCCAGGCTGAGCAGGCGGCCATAGACCTCGTTCTGGTCGGGCACGGCCAGCTCGGCGGCGTTAGAGGGCGTGGCGGCCCGCAGGTCGGCCACATAGTCGGCGATGGTCACGTCGGGCTCGTGGCCCACGGCGGAGATCACCGGAATGCGGCAGCGATAGATGGCCCGGGCCACGATCTCCTCGTTAAAGGCCCACAGGTCCTCCATGGACCCGCCGCCCCGGCCCGTGATGATGAGGTCGGCGGCCTTCTCCCGGTCACACCAGGCGATGGCGGCGGAGATCTCCTCCGCCGCGCCCTCCCCCTGAACCCGCACGGGCAGCACCCGCACCTGGGCCATGGGCCACCGGGACTTTAAAATGCGCAGCATATCCCGCACCGCCGCGCCTACCGGCGAGGTGATCAGGGCGATGGTCTTCGGCATGGGCGGCAGGGGCTTTTTGTGCTCCGGGGCAAACAGGCCCTCCCCCGCCAGCTTTTCCTTCAACTGCTCAAAGGCCACGTGAAGGTCCCCCGCCCCCTCCGGGGTCAGGCGGCTGCAATAGAGCTGATACTGCCCATCCCGGGGAAAGACGGACACCCGCCCGGCGGCGATGACCTGCATCCCGTTCTGGGGGCGGAAGCGCAGGGAGACGGCGTCCCCCCGGAACATGACGCACCGCAGGGCGCCCTCTCCGTCCTTCAGGGTGAAATAGTGGTGGCCGGAGGGGTACAGCTTATAGTTTGATATCTCTCCCCGCACCAGCAGACCGGACAGCACCCGGTCCCGGTCCATCAGGTTTTTCAAATAGAGCCCCACCTGTCCCGGGGTGAGGACGGCCCGCTCCCCTCTCACAGCCGCCCCTCCTGCCGCTCCAGGGCCCGCCAGGTGAGGATGGCGGTGCCCATGGCGTTGTCGGTGGAATACTGGGGCTGGGCGAACAGGGCATTGCACCGGCGCTTCAGCACCTCCCGCAGCTGGGCGTTGGAGGCCACGCCCCCGGAGCACAGCACGGGCAGACCGGGGTGGCGCTCCATGGCCCGCTCGGTCACCTTGGCCACGGTGTCGCACACCACGTTCAGGGTGAACCGGGCCACGTCGGCGGGGTCCTCCCCCTTTTGGACCAGCTGTTCCATCTTGTTCTCCATACCGGACAGGGAGAAGGAGAACTCCCGCAGCTTTACGGGGAAGCGCAGATCCTTCTGCGCCTGGCGGGAGAGCTGGTCCACCGCCTTTCCGGCGGGAAAGGCCAGCCCCAGACGCACGCCGGTGCGGTCAATGAGCTGCCCGGCGGAGATGTCCTCCGTCCCGCCCAGGATCTCGGCCTGGACGGTGACCCCGTCGGGCCGGACCAGCAGCAGCTCGGTGGTGCCGCCGGAGAGATGCCAGGCCAGAAAGGGCCGGTCCAGCAGCTCCAGATGCCCGGCGGACCAAGCCGCCGCAGCTAAATGTCCCTGCTGGTGGGAGTGGGAAAAAAAGGGCACCCCCAGGGTCCGGGCCAGGCTCTGCCCCTGGGATGCCCCCGCCAGAAAGCAGGGCATGTAAGAGCCCTCCACCGCCCGGGGGCGGGTGCTGGCTCCAACTGCCCGAATGTCTTGGAGCCAGCCGCCCTGCTCCAGTTTTTCAAACTGCTCGGGCAGCTGCTTCACGTGCTGAAACAGGGCGTCGCTCTGCCGCAGCCCCAGCTCTCCGGGGCGGACGGAGAGCAGCCGCCCGGCGTTGCAGCCCCCCTCCCCGTCGAACACGGCGGCGGAGGTGGTGTAGTTGCTGGTATCCAGCCCCAGGACCGCCATGGTCAGTCCTCCGCCTTGGGCTGGGAGTCGTCAGCTTTCTCCGGCTTGGGCGGGGTGTCGGCAAACTCCGCCCGGACAAAGCTGCCCAGGATGCCGTTGACAAAGGAGACCACTTCCTGGGTCTCATACCGCTTGGCGATCTCCACCGCCTCGTTAATGGCGGCGGCGTTGGGCACATCGGGCACATACAGCACCTCGTACATGGCGGTGCGCATGATGGCGGCGGCCATGCGGGGGATGCGGGCAAAGGACCAGCCCACCGCATAGCGGCTGATATAGTCATCCAGCTCGGGGCCGTGGGAGAATACCCCCTGGACCAAGTCTCGGATGTACTGCTGCTGCTTCTCGTTGGGGAACTGGGCATACAGGGCGTTTTCCTCCGCCAGCTCCGCAAGGCGCTCCGGGGTCAGCTGGCTGTCCAGCACCTCCTGGGCACTGTGGTTGCTGAACCCAAGGGAGAAGATCAGCTGGACCGCGATCTCACGGGCATTGCTTCTTGTCATGGCTATATCCTCCAAACTCATTCCCCGCCGCTTTCAGCGGGGCACCGGCCCCACTGCCGCCCAAAACAATGGGGCGCTTTTCCGGGGCGTCGGTCTAAAATGGTGATTTCACAGGTGATTCTATTATATACATGAATATACAAAAAAGAAAGCCCCAATTTCTCCAAACGGAGAAAAAGAGCGGCGGCCATCCCAAAACAGAGATGGCCGCCTGGCAGCTGCTCATTGATAGAATTTGTGCCCGCCGATCACGGCGATGCACTGCTTGTGGCGGGAGGCCCAGCTCCCGGCGGTGGAATCGAAGAACAGGGCGTTGCGCACCTCCTCCACCACGCCGCCGTCCATCACCAGCTTGGCGGCGATGACGCTGGAGGCGTTGGGGGTCCGGTTGGCCAGGGCCCCGCCCTGATAGGTGGTGAACTGGTTCTTCTGGGCCAGCACCCCCTTCACGGTGTTGGGATAGACGGGGCTGGCCACCCGGTTCATCACCACATTGCCCACGGCCATCTGCCCCTTCAGGGACTGGTTGCCGCTCTCGGCATAGATGATGCGGGAGAGCCAGAACAGGGTGTCAGAATTATAATAGGACGCCCCAGACTGGATGGCCCCGCTGCCCCGGGTGACGATCACCTGGTTGGCCGTGGCGTCCCAGCTGATTTTGGCGTCAAAGGCCTGGGCCACCGCCCACAGGGGGACGATCACCCGGCCATTGCTCATCTGCACCTTGTCGGGCAGATAGAGATAGCGGCCATTGGCCACCAGATAGCTCTGGCCGTTCTTGGCCGTCACCGTCATCTTGGGGGTGGTCACGGTCACGGTGCCGGAGCCGCCATCCCAGGCCGCGGCGGCGGCGGGGTCCAGGGCCTTTGCCATTCCGGCCAGGGCCACATAGGTGGTCCCGCCGCTGCGGGTCATGGCCACATCGGTGGGGGCATACTCCCCGTCGATGCGCATCCCGCGCTCCACGCTCTCGGCTACCTCAATGGGGCTCTCGCTGGCCGCGGCGGGTACCGCCTTGGCGCTCTGCTCCACCAGGTCTGCCTGCGTCTCAGTCGTCAGCGCGGAACCGGAAAGGGCTCCGCTCTCCTCCTCTGCCAAGATGGGCGTGGTCTGCTCGGAAGCGACCCCCGCGCCCATCAGGAGGAGTAAGGCAAAGGCGCACAGCAGTGAGGATACTAGCTTGCGTATCATTGTCTACACTCCTACGGAAACAAATTTTGTCATAATTATGACAACCAAAAGCAACAGTTGTTACTTTTGTTACCATATTGTAACCAATCGTTCCCCTGGGCGCAAGGGCAAAACTGCCCATACTTCCCCCGCCGAACTTGTGGAAATTGTCTGAATGTTTTAAATTTTTCGGCTTTTTATCCCGGATACTGGGATTTTTTATTCTTTTTGGCCGATGAAAACAGGCCGGGAACGCATAAAAATAACGCTGTTTTCGGGACAGAAAACAGCGTCATTTGTTTTTATGCAAACCAGTTTTACTTTACCCGCAGCCGCTTGACCAGCCCCTCGTCCGGGGTGACCCAGGCGGTCTCATAGGTGGTGTAGACCACCATGCCCGGGCGGGCCCCGACGGGCTTTTTCACGTATTTCACCGGGGTATAGTCCACGGGGACCTTCCCCGACTCCCGGCCCTGAGAGAACCAGGCGGCCAGACAGGCGGCCTCGTTCAAACTTTGCAGGTCGGGCTGGGCCCCGCCGGTCCAAAGGATCACGTGGGAGCCGTGGATCTTCTGGGTGTGGAACCAGATGTCGCTCTTAAAGGCCTGCTTGCAGGTGAGTAGGTCGTTCTGCACGTTGTTCTTGCCCACCGAGATGCGCAGCCCGGCGGTGGAGCGGAACTCCATGGGCTTGGGACTTAACCGGCGGCCCTTGTCCTTCCCCTTGGTCTGGCGGCGGAGATAGCCCGTGTCCGCCAGCTCCTGGCGGATCTCCTGCAGGTCCCGTTCCCCCTCGGCCAGGGTGATGTTCTCCAGCACGCTGTTCAGATAGTCCAGCTCCCGGCGGCCCTTCTCCAGCTGGATGGTCAGCATCTCCTCCGCCGTTTTCGCCTTGTTGTATTCCTTATAATATTTCGCCGCGTTCTGCTGGGGGGTGAGCAGGGGGTCCAGCTTGATATCCACTTCGGCCCCCTCCGGGTCATAGAAATCCAGCGCCCGCAGCGTGGCCATGCCGCGCTCCATGGTGTGGAGGTTGGAGGTGATGATGTCCCCGAACTGGCGCAGCCGCTCCCGGTCCTGGGTGGCGTCCAGCTCCCGCTGCTGGTTGGCGATCTTCCGGGCGGTGCGGTCCCGGGCGTTGGTCACGGAGCGGATCAGGTCCTGGCCCTTCTGGCGGATGCGCTCCTGATTTTCCCGCTGCTCATAGAACCGGTCCATCAGGGCGGAGAAGGTGGGATAGGCGGCGCACTCCCCCGCCTCCTCATACTGCTCCGCCGGGAAAAAGGTGAAGTCTTTCGGCCTCTTTTCAACAGAGATCACAGTTGGTGTAAAGCTATTTTCCCTCACGGCCTTTAACAGCGCTTCCGCCGCCTCGCCTACCCGAACCCGGCCCTGGGGACCCAGCTCGTCAAAGGCCACATCCACCCGGCCACCTGCCCGAAAGGCGATCTCCCGGCAGACCAGGGGCGACCAGCCGCCGAAGGTGTCCAGCAGCCAGTGGTCCACCCGGCTCTCCCCCGGGGCCTGCTCCACCTGGCGGAGCCACCCCTCCTCATCCAGAGCGGTGGGGTCGGCCTTGTCCATGGCGGGGGGCAGGCGGTAAAACAGGCCGGGCAGCAGCTGCCGCTGGGCGGACATGTCCCCGTCCACCCGGCGCAGGCAGTCCACGATGCGGCCCTGATCGTCCACCAGCACCAGATTGGCCCGGCGGCCCATAGCCTCCAGAATCAGGCGGCGCTCCTTCCGGTCCCCCAGCTCGTCCAGCACCTCCAGCCGCAGCTCCACGATGCGCTCCAGATGGGGCTGCTCCACGCTGAGGATGCGCCCACCCATCAGATGCTTGCGCAGCAGCATACAGAACATGGGGGGCGCGTCCGGGTTCTCCCGGGACAGCTCGGTCATTTGCAGCCGGGGGTGGTTGGGGCTGGCGGACAGCAGCAGCCGCCCGTTCCCCCGGCCCAGGCGCAGGGCCAGAATGATCTCGTCCCGCCCCGGCTGGTGGACCTTGTCGATCTTGGCCCCCGTCAAAATGGGCTTTAATTCTGCCACAACGCCGGACAGACACAGGGCGTCAAGGGGCATATTCCTTCACCTCGTTCGTTGTTTTCTGTAAAGTGTTTTTCCTATTCAGCCGTTCTCCTGCACGGATTTAGGCGCATCTGCCTCGCCCATCAGCACGGCAAACAGCTCGTTCAGGCGCTGGGTCTGGCCCTGGAGATAGAGCCAGCCGAACAGGGCCTCCAGGCCGGTGGCCGTCTGATACTCCCCCCGGCTGGCCGCCTTGGGCACGGAGTGGGGCGCGGTGTTCCGCCCACGGCGGAAGACCTCCTCCTCCTCCGGGGTGAGCATGGGCCGGATGCGCTCCATGGCCGCCGCCTGGGCGGGGGCCGCCACATATTTCACCGTGGCCCGGTGCAGATCCTTGGCCTTGGCCTTCCCGTGGAGACACAGCCAGGAGCGGACCATCAGCTCGAACACCCCGTCCCCCAGGTGGGCCAGGCCTAAGCTGGACAGGCCCAGCAGCTGGTCCCGGGGCATGTGCAGATCAAAATAGTCGGTCATTGTTCTTCCTCCACCCGCCTGCCATGAAAACGCGCCCCGGGATGTCTCTCCCGGGGCGCGGAGCAGGGACGGTTTTTTACTTGGTGCCGAAAATGCGGTCGCCGGCGTCGCCCAGGCCGGGGACGATGTAGGCGTGGTCGTTGAGCTTCTCGTCAACGGCGGCCACATAGATGTCCACGTCGGGGTGCTCCTTCTGGATGCAGGCGATGCCCTCGGGGGCGGCGATGACGTTCATCAGCTTGATGTGCTTGCAGCCATAGCCCTTGATGAAGGTGATGGCGGCGGAGGCGGAGCCGCCGGTGGCCAGCATGGGGTCCAGGATGATAACGTCCCGCTCGGCGATGTCGTTGGGCATCTTGCAGTAATACTCTACGGGGACGTGGGTCTCGGGGTCGCGGTACAGGCCGATGTGGCCCACCTTGGCAGAGGGGATCAGATTCAGGATGCCGTCCACCATACCCAGACCGGCACGGAGGATGGGCACGATGGCCAGCTTCTTGCCGGCCAGGTGCTTGAAGGTGGCGGTGGCCACGGGGGTCTTGACCTCGATGTCCTCCAGGGGCAGGTCGCGGGTGGCCTCGTAGCACTCCAGGGCGGCGATCTCAGAGACGATCTCACGGAACTCCTTCACGCCGGTGCGCTCGTCCCGCAGGATAGTCAGCTTGTGCTGCAGCAGGGGGTGGTCCAGAACATGAACTTTTTCGTTAAACATGGCGATGCTCTCCTTTTATTGTTGAGTTTTTTCCCGGGCAAGCCGCTCCCGTTCCGCCTGAGACAGGCGGTGATACTGGGGGACCAGCGCCCCGCCCTTGACCAGCTCGCCCCGGGCAGCCAGCTCTTCCGCCGCCCGAGCCACGCCCCAGGCGCTCTGCATACGCAGGTGCTCGGGGGCCAGGGTCATGGGTATCCCTTCTTCTGTCAAGGTATTATAGCACAGTTTGGCCCCATCTCCAACGACTATTTTCGAATTTTCATAATTTTTCAGCTCGGCGCCCAGCTCCTCCAACGAGATGGCCCGGTCCGGGGTCAGCCGCTCCAGCCCCGTGCCGGTGGCCAGGAACAGGGCGTTGTACACCTGCTTGCGCCGGGCGTCCATGGCGCAGACGATGAGGCTGCCCGCCATGTGGGCCAGGGGCCAGGCCATGGACTCCAGAGTAGAGCAGGGGGCGCAGTCCTTGTCCCCCGGCCAGGCCAGCCCCTTGGCGGTGGCCACGCCGATGCGCAGCCCGGTAAAGGACCCGGGGCCCGCCGCCACAGCGATGACATCTACCTGCTCCAGGGTGAGCTGGCTGTTGGCCAGCATGTCCCGCACCATGGGCAGCAGGGTCCGGCTGTGGGTCAGGCCGCTGTTCTGATAGGACTGGGCCACCAGCTCCCCGTCCCGGCACAGGGCGGCGGAGCTGGCGGTGGCAGAGGATTCCAAGGCTAAGATCATCATGTTTTATCCCACACTTCTTCTGGTTCTAGTTTCTGAGTCTGTTTTCCTTTCCCGCCCCCTGCGGGGGCAGAAAGCGAAAGACTTTTATGCTTCTGCGGTCAAATCGGGGCCGCCGGTGACGGAGATGACCCGCTGGTCGTCCTGCGCCCCCCGGCGGATGTCCACCCGGATGGCGTCGTCATCCAGGGCGTCGTCCACGTTTTCGCTCCACTCCACGGCGCACACGCCGCCCCGGGCCAGATAGTCCTCCCAGCCGATGTCGAACAGCTCGTCCGAGCTGCCCAGGCGGTACATGTCAAAGTGGAACAGGGGCAGCCGCCCCCCCTCATACTCGTTGACGATGGTAAAGGTGGGGCTGGTCACCCGGTCCGGGATGCCCAGACCCCGGGCCAGGCCACGGGTAAAGGCGGTCTTCCCCGCCCCCAGGTCCCCGGTGTAGGCGATCACCGCCCCGGGCTGGATCAGCTGCCCCAGGCGAAAGCCCAGGGCCTCGGTCTGCTCCTCCCCGGCGGTGGTATACTCTTTTGTCATGGGCGCGGCCTCCCCGTTCACAGAAAATTTTCAAATCGACTTTTATTATAGCACACCTTGGGTTTGCCTTTCTACTGAAATGTGATAAAATATATTGTCTAATTTTTCTCCAAGGAGGCGAGGACTTGTCTGCCCTGCTCTCTCCCTTTCGGGAGTTTTTTCAAAAAGGAGACCGCATTCTGCTCTCCCTGTGTCTGGCGGCCAGCGGCTTCGGTGTGATGCTCATCTACTCCGCCACCCGGTGGCAGCACGACTACAAAGAGGTGATCGTCCAGCTGGTGGCCATCTTCCTGGGCGTCATCGCGTATATGGTCATGACGTCGGTGGACTTTCAGCTCTTCACCGAAAAGAACTGGAAGGGTCTGCTCATCTTCAGCGTGGTCATGCTGCTGCTGCTGCTCACCCCCCTGGGGCTGTCTATTTACGGCAACCGGAACTGGCTCCAGCTGTCCAAGATCATCCCCAAGTTCCCCATGAACCTTCAGCCCAACGAGATCGACAAGCTGCCCTTTATCCTGCTGCTGTCCCTGCTCATCTGCCGCATCAAGGACCGGGGGATGGACATCAGTTCAATCCCCTCCGTCATGCGGATCGGCGGCTTCACCGTGTTCATGCTGGGCCTCATCGCCGCCATCTGCGGCGACATGGGCACCTGCGTGGTGTATATGATCATCTTTGTGGTCATGGCCTGGAGCGCCGGGGTAAAGGTCCGCTGGTTCGTCTTAGTGGGCGGCGGACTGATCGCCGCCGCGCTGATCCTGTGGTTCTTCATCCTGCCGGACACCGACCTGTGGGACAGCAACTATATCATCATGCGCTTCCGGGTGGTGCTGGACCACAGTCTGGACCCCCAGGACAAGGGCTTTCAGCAGAGCCGCTCTATTCTGGCCATCGGCTCCGGCCAGCTCTTCGGCCAGGGGCTGCTCCACGGCATCCAGACTCAGGCCGACTACAGCAGCGCCCTCCCTGCCCGGGACACCGACTTCATCTTCGCCGTCTGCGGCGAGGAGTTGGGCATGGTGGGCTGCCTGGCCCTGCTGACCCTGCTGTTTCTCATCGTCCTGCGGTGCGTGTGGGTCAGCCGCCGGGCCAGCTCCCCCTTCTCCGCCTATGTGTGCATGGGCATGGCGGGGATGCTGCTGGCCCAGATCTTGCTGAACGTGGGCATGTGCCTGTATGTGCTGCCCGTCATGGGCCTGACCCTCCCCTTCATCAGCTACGGTGGTTCCTCCGTCATTACCCTGTTTGCCGCCATGGGCATCGTCTCCAGTGTAAAAGCGCGAATGCTGCCCAGCTGGCTGCGAAATCAGAGCAGTACCTGAACATAGAAAACGCCCGCATCTCCATCGGATTTTCGGAGATGCGGGCGCTCTTTTATTTTCTCTCCCAGTCGGGGATGGCCTTGGCCTGCTCATACAGGCGGACATAGCTGGCGTGGCGGGTGGGCTGGATCTCCCCCCGCTTCAGGGCGGCCAGCACGGCGCAGCCCTTCTCCTTCACGTGGGCACAGTCCTGAAACTGGCACTGGTCCACATAGGGCGCAAACTCCGGGAAGCACCGGGCCAGCTCCTCTTTCCGCATCAGTTCCATGCGGTCCACGTCGAAGGAGGAGAAGCCCGGGGTGTCCGCCACCACCGCCCCGCAGCCCAGGCGGAACAGCTCCACGTGGCGGGTGGTGTGGCGGCCGCGGCCCAGCTTTTCGCTCACGTCCCCGGTGGCCAGGTCCACCTGGTCGTCCAGGGCGTTTAAAATGCTGGATTTCCCTACGCCGGAGTTGCCTGTAAAGGCAGATACCTTTCCGGCGACAAGGCTTCTCAGCTGGTCCATGCCCTCCCCCGTCTGGGCGCTGACCTTCAGGGTGGGAAAGCCCGCGGCGGTGTAGATGGCCGCCAGGTCATCCCCCGGCTCTAAGTCGCACTTGTTCACGCAGATGACGCAGGGGCAGTCCCGGCTCTGGGCGATGGCGGCCACCCGGTCAATGAGAAACGGGTCGGTGACCGGGATGGCCTGGGAGGCGATGATGACCAGCTGGTCGATGTTGGCCACCGCCGGGCGATAGAACTGGTTCTTCCGGGGCAGGATGCGGTCTAAGGAGCCGCTGCCGTCCCCCAGGGGGGTGAACTCTACCCGGTCTCCCACCAGGGGGGTGACCTTTTGGTGGCGGAGCTTGCCCCGGCCCCGGCAGGTGGTGACGGTCTGGCCGTCGTCCACATAGTAAAAGCCGCTGAGGGCCTTCATGATGATCCCTTCCATGGCGTTACCCGGCCAGCGTGACGGAGAAGGTACTGCTGCGCACCCCGTCGAAATAAACGGTGAGGGTCTTGGTCTCCCCCGCTGTGCCGGTGACGGGCACGGAGACGGAGGTGTTCATGGCGGCATCCACGCTCTCGTCAAAGATGACCTGGCCGTCCATGATGACCTGAACGCTGACGCTCTGACTGCTGACAGGCAGGTCAATGTCCACATTCTGGGTCACTTCCTTGGGGGCACTGGCGGGGTCGGGGCCCTTGCTGATCTGCAGGTTCACTTTGGTGCCCGCGTCCACCTGGGTGTAGGCGGCGGGGTACTGGCCCACCACTTTTCCGGCCTCCACCGTGTCGCTGTACACCTCGTCGGTCTTGCCCACGGACAGGTTCATGGTGTTCAGGTCGCTGGTGGCCTGCTCCAGGGTGCGCTCGGTCAGGCTGGGCACGGCCACCTGCTCCGTCTTGGGGCCCAGGCTGATGACCAGCTGGACCTTCGTCCCGGGGGCCACAGGGGTGTCCACCAAGGGGGTGAAGGAGATGACGTGGTCCTTGGCCACCTCCTTGTCGTTTTCATAGGTGGCGGTGATGTCGCTTGTCTTGATGCCCACCCGGTCCAGCTCGATATAGGCCTGGCGGTATTCCATGTTAAAGAGGTCGGGCATGCTCTTCACCTGGGGCCCGGCGCTGACGGTGACGGTGATCTCCGTCGTGTCGGCGCTGACGCTGCTGCCCGCCGCCGGAGATTGGTCCAATATGGTCCCGGCTTCAGAGTCATCCTCCTGTACCTCCCCCTGGACCACGGTAAAGTGGTCCTTCAGCAGGGCGGAGTCCTGGATCACGTCCTCGTACAGCTGGCCCTTCAGATTGGGCACCTGATAGCCCTGGGGCTGAGACAGCATCCCAGAAAACAGGGTGCGGTAGAGCACCACGCCCACCACCACGATGAACAGCAGGATGCCCGCCGCCCCGGCGATCATGCCCCAGCGGGGGCCCCGGGGCTCGGGCTCGTCCCCTTCCTCCTCATAGGGGGGATAGTCGGGCTCGGGGACCCGACGGCGCTCGCTATAGGTGCGGCTGCCCCGGCCTGTCCCTCCGTGGATGGGGGTGACGGGACGGATGCGGGTCTTGTCCTCGTCGGGCTCCTCGGGGAGGAACTCGTTGACGTTATAGTCAAAGTTGATGTTGGGGTTCTTGCGGAACTCCTCCAGGTCGGCCAGCATCTCCCCGGCATCGGCATAGCGGTCGTCCGGGTTGGGGGCCATGGCCTTCATGGTGATCTCCTCCAGAGCCTCGGGGATGGTGTGGTCGATCTCCCGCGGCGAGAGGGGGATGGAATTGATGTGCTGGATGGCCACGGACACGGCGGTGTCCCCCTCAAAGGGCAGCCGCCCGGTGATCATCTCATACAGCACCACGCCGGCGGAGTACAGATCGCTGCGGGCATCGATGTGGCTGCCCCGGGCCTGCTCGGGAGAGATATAGTGGACGGAGCCCAGGGCCTCCTGGGTCAGGGTGCTGTGTCCGCCGGAGGCCACCCGGGCGATGCCGAAGTCGGCCACCTTCACGCTGCCGTCCCGCAGCACCATCACGTTGTGGGGCTTGATGTCCCGGTGGATGATGCCCCGGCTGTGGGCGTGGCCCAGGGCCTTCACGATCTGGGTGATGAAGTGCAGAGCCTCCCGCCAGTTCAGCTTACCCCCCTTTTTCTGCATATACTGTTTCAGGGTGATCCCGTCGATGAGCTCCATGACGATATACTCTATGTCAGAAGAGCGGCTCACGTCATATACCGCCACAATGTTGGGGTGAGACAGCATGGCCACCGCCTGGGACTCGTCGTGAAAGCGGCGGCGGAACTCGGCATCCTGGGCCAGGTCCTCCCGCAGGATCTTCACCGCCACCAGCCGGTTCAGCCGGTGGCACCGGGCCTTATACACCTTGGCCATCCCGCCGGTGCCGATGAGCTCCAGGATCTCATATCGGTTATCGAGTAATTTACCTATGTACTGATCCATGGTAAATCTCCTCCTTTTCAATCAGCATCATTGTTCCGGTCAGCAGCGCATGAGCACCACCGTCACGTTGTCCGGCGCGCCCCGGTGCAGCGCCACGTCCAGTAGCCGCTGGCAGCAGGCCTCGTCCTCGCCGCCGTGGATGACCTCATAGAGGATCTCCTGGTCGGTGACCACGTTGCTCAGCCCGTCGCTGCACAGCAGCAGATAGTCCCCCGGGGCCACGTCCTGCTCAAAGCAGTCGGCCAGCAGCACCGGCTCGGCCCCCAGGGCCCGGGTGATGAGATTTTTGTGGGGGTGGTTCCGGGCCTGCTCCCTTGTCAGCTCCCCCCGCTGGACCATGTCCTCCACCAGGGAGTGGTCCCGGGTGATGCGGGTGATGCCATCCCGGGTGATGTGATAGGCCCGGCTGTCCCCCTCGTTAAGGAGGACGGCCTTCCCGTTCCCCGCCAGGGCGGCCACCAGGGTGGTGCCCATGCCGGTGCAGTCCGGGTCCTCCACCGCCTTTTGAAACACCCCGTCGTTGGCGTGGGCGGCGGCGGTCTTCAGCCATTTCTGGGGGTCGTCCCCCGGCTGGCCCTGTTCCTCCAGCTTGCGCATAAACAATTCCACCGCCATAGAGCTGGCCACATTTCCGGCCCGGGCCCCGCCCATGCCGTCGCAGACCACCGCAAGGCCCCGGCCATCCTCCAGCTCCCGGACGGCATAGGCATCCTGGTTCTGCTGGCGCACCGCACCTCGGTGGGTGATTCCCCATAGTTTCATGGAACTTCTTCCTCTTTTCCGCCGGGGTCCCGGCTTCTGATCGGCCCGTCAGGGCTGAGACTGCCCCTCTTTCATGGCCTTTCGTCTCAATTGGCCGCAGGAGGCGTCGATGTCCCCGCCCAGCTTTCGCCGCACCGTCACGGTGACGCCGTGGCGCTCCAGCCGCTTTTGAAAGGCGGCCACCCGGCGGCTGGGCTTTAACGGGCTCTCCTCCACGTCGTTGAGGGGGATCAGATTCACATGACCGGGGGTCCCCTTTAAGAGGCTGGCCAGCAGGTCGGCCTGCCAGTCGCTGTCGTTCACCCCGTCGATCATGGCGTATTCATAGGAGATGCGCCGTCCGGTGGTCTGGAAATACCGGCGGCAAGTTTCCATCAGCTTCTCCACCCCTACAGAGCGATTTACCGGCATGATCTTGGACCGGGTCTCGTCGTCCGGGGCGTGGAGGGATACGGATAATGTTAATTGTAACCCACGTTGGGCCAGTTTGTCAATTTTGTCTGTCAGTCCGCAGGTGGACAGGGAGATGTGCCGCATGCCGATGTTCAGCCCCTCCGGGTGGTTGACCAGGGTGAGGAACTTCATCACCGTGTCAAAGTTATCCAGGGGTTCCCCGATGCCCATCAGGACGATGTTGGAGACGGGCTCCCCGCTGTCCAGCTGGGTGAACAGCACCTGGGCGATCATCTCCGCCGGGGTCAGGTCCCGGACCTTGCCCGCCAGAGTGGAGGCACAGAAGGCGCAGCCCATGCGGCAGCCCACCTGGCAGGAGATGCACACGGTGTTCCCGTGCTTATAGCGCATGAGCACTGTCTCGATGCAGTTGCCGTCGGAGAGCTCCCACAGATATTTGATGGTCCCGTCCAGCTTGGACACCTGCTTCCGGGCCACCTTGGGCACGGTGAGGAAGCACTGCTCCGCCAGCTTCTGCCGCAGGGCCTTGGACAGGTCGCTCATCTCGTCGAAGGAGGTCACGCCCCGATAGAGCCAGTGGAAGATCTGCTTGGCCCGGAAGGCCGGTTCCCCCTGCTCCTTCAGCCAGGCGGCCAGTTCCTCCGGCGTCATAGACCCAATATCGACCACGTTATCCCTCCTCCCTTCTCATCTTGCTAATAAAGAAGCCGTCCGTCCCGTGGCGGTGGGGCCACAGGGTCACGCTTCCGCCCTGTACCAGTCCAACGGGCCCAGGCAATGGAAAGGCTTCCGCCTTGTAAGAGTTGTTCTCCGCTAAGAAGGTCTCCACCACCTCGCCGTTCTCCCGATACAGCAGGGTGCAGGTGGAGTACATCAGCGTCCCTCCCGGTTTCACGTAGCGGGCTGCGTTGCGCAGGATGTCCAGCTGCACGGCGGGCAGGTCGGCCAGAGGGGCCGGGTCCTTATAGCGGATGTCCGGCTTTTTGCGGATGACGCCCAGACCGGAACAGGGGGCGTCCACCAGCACCAGGTCGAAGGCGTTCTCCCACTCCGGGCGGAACACCTTGCCGTCGGCGGTCTTTGGACTAATGATGGTCAGACCCAGCCGGTCCGCCCCGGCCTGGATCAGCTTCTTTTTGTGGGGGTGCAGGTCGCAGGAGACGATCTCCCCCTGGTTTTCCATGGCGATGGCCGCGGCGAAGGATTTCCCTCCCGGGGCGGCGCAGCAGTCCAGCACCTTCATGCCCGGCTTGGCTCCGGCGGCCAGCACCGACAGGCGGGAGGCCGGGTCCTGAACATAGAACAGTCCCTGCTGAAAGGCCTCCAGCCGCTCCAGATCGCCGGTGCGGTGGAGCAACAGGCAGTTCTCCAGCCAGGGATGGGGCTCCGCCTCCACGTGGTCGGCCTCCAGCATCGCTTTCAGCTCCTCCGCCGTGGTCCGGGTGGTGTTCACCATCACGGCGGTGGGGGGCTGGCTGTTGTCGGCGGCCAGCATCTGGGCAGTCTCCTCCTCCCCCAGTGACAGGATAAACTCCTTTACAAGCCACTCCGGGTGGGAGTACAAGGTGGACAGATAGGCCACCGGGTCCCCCTGGGGGATGACGGGCATGTTTTGCAGGCTGCGCTCCATGCTGCGCAGGATGCCGTTGACCATCCCGGCGGCCCTTGGGTTCTTGCAGTGGGTCTTCACCAGGGTCACGGCGCTGTTCACCGCCGCGCTGTGGGGGATGCGGGTGAGGAACAGCATCTGATAGGCCCCCAGGCGCAGGGTCTGGACCACCTTTCCCTCCATCCGCTTCAGGGGGATGTTGGAGAATTTCGAAAGGTAAAAGTCCAGCAGCATCTGGTTTTGCAGCACGCCAAAGCACAGCTGGGTGGCCAGTGCCGCGTCCCGTCCAGACAGCTCCGCCGCCGCAAGCTGTTTTTTCAGCGCTCCGTCGGACCATCCCCCCTGCCGCTGGCAGGCGTTCAGGGCCAGCATGGCCGCTTCCCGTGCATCCATAGTGGTTCCTCCTCGCGTTTCTGTTCTCTCTCTTCAGTCGATGTGAATGGGGTGTCCCCGCAGATAGTCCGTCGCCGCCATCCGGCGGCTGCCCGGGGCCTGAAGCTCTAAGATCCGCAGCACGGCTCCATCACCGCAGGCCACGTCGATGCCCTCTTTCCCCGCGGCCAGCACCGTGCCGGGGTCCTTTTTCGTAGTCTCCCCCGTCAGTCGGGAGGCAAAGACCTTTACCGGCTGGCCCGTCAGAATATCCGTGGATGTGGCGGGCCAGGGGTCCAGACCCCGGATCTTGTCGTGGATGGCCTGGCCGCTCTGGGTCCAGTCGATGGGCGACAGGGCCCGGGACAGCATGGGGGCATAGGTCACCTGGTCCGGGTCCTGGGGGGTGCGCTGAGCCGTTCCGGCGGCGATGTCCGCCACCACCTGCACCAGCAGCTCCCCGCCCAGCTGGGCCAGCCGGTCATGGACCTGGCCCACCGTCTCCTCCGGGCCGATGGGGGTGCGCACCTGGGCGATGACGTCCCCGGCGTCCAGCTCGTGGGCCATGTGCATGATGGTCACCCCCGTCTCCTTGTCCCCATTCACCACCGCCCAGTGGATGGGGGCGGAGCCCCGGTACTTGGGCAGCAGGGACGAGTGGACGTTGATGCAGCCCTTGGGGGGCAGCGAAAGCATCTCATCGGGCAGCACCCGGCCATAGGCGGCCACCACCACCAGCTCCGGGGCTAGGGCCCGCAGCTGCTCCAGCGCGGCGCCGTCCCGCAGGGTCTCGGGTTGGAACACGGGGATGTCGTGGGCCAGGGCGCTGGCCTTGACGGGGGTGGGCTTGGTCTTGTTCTGGTGGCGGCCCACCGGCTTGTCCGGCTGGCTGAACACGCCGCACACCTGGTGTCCGGCGGCCACCAGGGCCTCCAGGGAGGGGACGGCGAAGTCCGGGGTGCCCATAAATACAATTCTCATTCTTCGATCTCCTGGGCTTCCATGATCTCGTCCAGCTCGTCGCTGGTATAAAGCCGGTCACACAGCTCGCTGTACAGGTGGCCGTCCAGGTGGCTCAGCTCGTGGCAGAAGCAGCGGGCGGTGAGACCGGTGCCCTCCACCTCGAACCAGGCGCCGGTGCGGTCCTGGGCCTTCACCTTCACCCACTCCGGGCGCTTGACATAGCCCCACTTGCCGGGCAGAGACAGGCAGCCCTCCAGGCCCTCCTGCTCCCCCTCCTGGGCCAGGATCTCCGGGTTCACCAGTTCCAGCATCTCGTCCTGGTCGTTGACCACGATCACCGCCCGGCGGAGGATGCCCACCTGGGGGGCGGCCAGACCCACGCCGTTGGCCTTGGCCAGGGTCTCCTTCATGTCGTCCAGCAGATCGGCCAGCTTCTGGTCAAAGCTGGTCACGGGGTGACAGACCTTGTGCAGCACCGGCTCGTCCTCGCCGGTGAGAATGGTACGAATCGACATAATGACTCTCCTTCGTGTGTTAAAATCAGCTATAGTAGGGGTCCAGGTCGGCGTATACCGACACCCCCCGGTTCTCTCTGTCCCGGTGGGCCGCCCGCAGCAGGTGGGCGATCAGCTCCCGGGTGGGGCGGTCGTTCCGGCCCGTCAGGGTCAGGCGATAGCGATAGCGGTTGTTCACCTTGGCCACCGCCGCCGGGGCGGGGCCGAATATCTGGGTCTCGCTCCCCCGCAGGGCCTGGTCCATGGCCTGGCGCAGGCGCATACAGCACCGGAGCACCGCCCCCTCGTCCAGGCCGGAGGCGGTGAGCACGATCACGTCCCGGAAAGGGGGCAGCCCCCGCAGACGGCGCATCTCGATCTCCGTGGCGTAAAAGTTTTCATAGTCCTGCCTGGCGGCAAAGCGGATCACGTCGTTATCCGGCGTGAAGGTCTGGATCACCGCCCGGCCCTGCTTCTCTCCCCGTCCGGCCCGGCCCACCACCTGGGTGAGCAGGGAGAAGGTCCGCTCCCCCGCCCGGATGTCGTCCACATACAGGGAGAGGTCGGGGGCCACCACGCCGACTAATGTGACGTTTTCAAAGTCCAGGCCCTTGGCCACCATCTGGGTCCCCACTAAGATGGGCACGTTCCGCTTGCGGAAGCGCTCCAATATCTCCTCGTGGGGGTGGGCGGCGGAGATGCAGTCGGTGTCCATGCGCAGCACCTCCACCCCGGGGAACTGCTCCTCCAGCTCCTCCTGCACCCGCTGGGTGCCAAAGCCGATGAAGTTCAGCTGCCCCCCGCACTCGGGACAGGCCCTGGGCAGGGGCTGGGAGAAGCCGCAGTGGTGGCACATCAGCCGCCCGTTGGCCGAGTGATAGGTCAGCTTCACCGAGCACCGGGGGCACTCGGGCACCTGGCCGCACTCCCCGCAGGAGACCATGCGGCTGGCCCCCCGGCGGTTGAGAAACAGAATGGACTGCTCCCCCCGCATCAGGTTGTCCTCCAGCTCCCGGCGGAGCCTGGCGCTGATGGTCCCGGCGTTGCCCTGGCGCAGCTCCTGCTTCAGGTCCACCAGAATGACCTCCGGAAGGGGCTTTTGGTTAAAGCGCTCTTTCAGGCAGAACAGGGATATCTGCCCGGACCTGGCCTGGTGCATGGTCTCCAACGACGGGGTGGCCGAGCCCAGCACCAGCAGGGCGTTGTGCTGGACGCAGCGGTATTTGGCCACGTCCCGGGCGTGGTAGCGGGGGACGTTTTCCGACTTATAGCTGCTCTCCTGCTCCTCGTCCAGGATGATGAGTCCCAGGTCGGGCACGGGGGCGAATACCGCCGAGCGGGTGCCCACCACCACGTCGGCGTCCCCCCGCCTGGCCCGCTTCCACTCGTCATACCGCTCCCCCGCCCGCAGGGAGCTGTGGAGGACGGCCACCCGCCTTCCAAAGTGTGAAGCGAATATCCTTAACAGCTGCGGTGTGAGCACGATCTCAGGCACCAGCACCAGGGCCTTCTTCCCCCGGGCGAGCACCTGTCGGATAAGCTGGATATACACCTGGGTCTTGCCGCTGCCTGTCACGCCGTACAGCAGAGCCGCCGCCGGTTTTCCCCCGCGGGCCAGGGCGTCCAGGCCGTCCACCGCCCGCTGCTGCTCGCCGTTGAGCTGCGGGGGCTGGGCCGGGTCCACGTCGTCCAGGGGGGCCCGGCGCAGCACCTCCCGGCTGGACAGGGTGAGGATGCCGCTCTTCTCCAGCGACTTGATGGTGGGCATGGATGCCCCGGTGAAGTAGCACAGTTCTTTTGCCGAGGCGCTGCCCAGGGTACACAGCAGTTCGGTCACCGAATAGCGCAGAGGGGCGGACTTTCTCCGGGGGATGACCATGGCCATGGCGTCCTCCGCCGGGATGGCCAGCTGGGCCAGCTTCTCCGTCTTGTCCCCCACCCCACGCTGGGTGCTGGTCTCCAGGGCGGCTGCCCCGGCATCGATGAGCTGCCGGATGGAGGGGTTGGGGTCCTTGGCCCCAAAGGCCAGGCGGATCTGTTCCATATCCCCGCTGCCCCCCCAGTCCTCCAGCAGAGCCAGCAGGCGCTCTGCCCCGGCGTGGCCCCGGACGGCAGCACGGATATCCTCCCGGCTGTGCTCCGGCGTCAGTGTCACGCAGTCCCGCAGGGCGTAGTACAGCCCCGCCGGGAGCATGGCCTTGACGCAGTCGTACACCGTGCAGAAATACCGCTCCCGCATCCACAGGGCCAATTGAATGGCGCTGTGGTCCAGCACCGGGGCGTCGTCTAAGCGGGCCAGGATGGCCTTCAGGGCCTGCCCTCCCTCAGGGGCCTGCTCCAGGGACAGGACGATGCCGTCCGACCCCCGGTTGCCGCCGCCGAAGGGCACCAGCACCCGCATTCCGGGCTCCAGCGTCCCCTCCAGCTCCGGGGGGACCAGATAGTCATAGGGCTTGTCGATGGCATAGATAGCCTTGGCCACCGCCACCTTGGCAACGCTGCGTCCCATCCCGGTCACTCCCTTCTCGTCTTTATGGGGACGGACCCGTCCAGGAACAGCACAAAAGCAAGCGCAGGGGGACCCCTCCGCTTGCTTTTGTAGGTCTTAGTCGTGGGTCTCTTCTTCCGTGGTCTCGTTCTCCTGGTCCTCGGGGGCCTCCAGCTTGCCGTCGGCCACCTCCTGGATGGCGATGCTGACGGGCTTTTCGTCCAGGGGCTCTCCGGTGGCCTCGGCCTCGGCGGCGATCTCCCGGGCCCGGTGGGCCACCACGTTCACCAGTTCATAGCGGCTGGGGATCTTCTCCAGCAGGTCCTTCATAGCGGGATAGAGCATCATAGCGCAAAACTTCCTTTCTACTTTTCCAAACAATATCAAAGAAACCCCGGCCTCAGGCAAACTGAGACAGGATCTGGCTTCTGTTTTCCACGCGGCACTCCGCCGCCGTCAGGATGGACTCGATCTCGCCCACGGCGTTGGAGACCTTGTCGTTGATGACCAGATAGTCATACTTGGGGATCTCCCGGAACTCGATCTTGGCCTTCTCCAGCCGCCCGGCGATCACGTCCTCGCTGTCGGTGTTCCGGCCATGGAGGCGGCGGGACAGCTCCTCGAAGGAGGGCGGGATGATGAAGATGAACAGGGCGTCGGGGCAGCGCTCCCGCACCTTGGCCGCGCCCTGGACCTCGATGTCCAGCAGCACGTCGTGGCCCGCGTCCAGCTGGTCCCGGATGGCCTTGAGAGAGGTGCCGTAGTAGTTGTTCACATACTCGGCATACTCCAGCAGCTCGTTGTCGGCGATCATCCGCTCGAACTCGGCCCGGTCCACAAAGTTATAGTTCACGCCGTCCTGCTCCCCCACCCGGGGCTGCCGGGTGGTGTAGGACACGGAGAAATAGATGT
>OLFT01000910.1_pt1 | contig 34481 bp, 36 predicted proteins | sample 1604921 | NCBI WGS metagenome assembly OLFT01 (sample SAMEA3888897, study PRJEB22519) | human gut metagenome | biome: human gut; feature: human-associated habitat; material: faeces | place: Denmark | collected 2013 | reverse complement strand
GCGGCGACTGGCCGCCCCCTGTGCGCTCCCTGCGCCATGCCAGGCATAACGCAGAAGAAATATCGGGAGCGCAATCTGTCCGGACATAACACGGGAGTGCTGGCCCTGCTAAGCGCAGTGCGAGCAGGGAAATTTACGGTTGTGCCGTTATTTCTGTAGCCCTGCTAAGCGTAGCGCGAGCAGGGAAAATCCCGGATGGCGGCGCGTGGCGCCTTATCCGGGCTACAAAAGCGTCAAAACCACGCCTTAACCCCCGACGCCATGGCCCATTAACGCCAGCGCGTGGCTGACGATGGTCTGGCGGTCGACCGCCTGTAAACGCGGATCGCTGTGGATGCGCGAAAACGGCACCAGCACCAGGCTAATCACCGTGGTAAACAGCAGCTCCGGCGACAGCGCCGGGTTAATCTTGCCCTCCCGCTGCCAGCGGCGCACCGCCTCCAGCATCACCTGAAAACGCTCCTCGCCGAAGCGGGCGTCCATATGCTGACGCAGGATCGGCATCTCGCCGATGATCTCCTGCATCCACAGCGGCGCGAACCAGGCGTTTTTCTCCGCCATGTGCGCCAGCGTCTCGACCATCATCGTCAGCGCCAGCACCGGGTCCTGCGGATGGTCGACAAAGATGCGGCTGATGTGGTTGCGCAGCGGCATAAAGCGCTCTTCGATCAGCTGCGTCACCAGCGCATCCCGCGAACTGAAATAGTAATGCAGCATCGCCGGCGTCACCCCGGCCTCTTTGGCGATGGCGTTCAACGACACGCGGGCCGCGCCGTCGCGGGCAAACAGCGTCAGGGCGATGTCCATCAGCTGTTCGCGGTTGGCGGTACCCGGTTTTTTGCCGCGCGGCCGCCCCGGGCGGCGGGGGGCATCCTGATCCTTTTGTGCTGTCATGATATGGCGATCTCTTGACCCGACTCATTCTTTCACTAAATATTAATTATGCATTTAATTAATTTCAAGCGAGTGTTGTGATGACTTCTCAAGTCGCGAACCCACCGGTGCAGTCGATACGCCTGCTGTTTAGCGCCTTGCTGCTGGTGATGCTCCTCTCCGCGCTGGATCAGACCATTGTCTCCACCGCGCTGCCGACGATTGTCGGCGAACTGGGCGGGCTGGACAAGCTTTCCTGGGTGGTTACCGCCTATATCCTTAGCTCCACCATCGCGGTGCCGCTGTACGGTAAATTCGGCGATCTGTTCGGCCGCAAAATCGTGCTGCAGGTGGCGATTGGGCTGTTTCTTGTCGGCTCCGCCCTCTGCGGGCTGGCGCAGAACATGACCCAGCTGGTGCTGATGCGCGGCCTGCAGGGGCTCGGCGGCGGCGGCCTGATGGTCATCAGCATGGCGGCGGTGGCCGACGTCATCCCGCCCGCCAGCCGTGGCCGCTATCAGGGGCTGTTCGGCGGCGTTTTTGGCCTGGCGACGGTGATCGGCCCGCTGATCGGCGGCTTTTTGGTGCAGCACGCCTCCTGGCGCTGGATCTTCTACATCAACCTGCCGCTGGGCCTCTTCGCGCTGCTGGTGATCGGCGTGGTATTCCACAGCAGCAATAAACGCAGCCAGCATGAGATTGACTGGCTGGGGGCGATTTACCTCAGCATGGCGCTGCTGTGCATCATCCTGTTTACCTCGGAAGGGGGCAGCGTTCATGCGTGGAATGACCCGCAGCTGTGGTGCATTCTGGCCTTCGGCATCGTGGGGGTCATCGGTTTTATCTACGAAGAGCGAATGGCCGCCGAGCCGATTATTCCGCTGTCGCTGTTCCGCAACCGCAGCTTCCTGCTGTGCAGTCTGATCGGCTTCGTTATCGGCATGTCGCTGTTTGGATCAGTCACCTTCCTGCCGCTCTATCTGCAGGTGGTGAAGGAGGCGACCCCCACCGAGGCCGGGCTGCAGCTGATCCCCCTGATGGGCGGCCTGCTGCTGACCTCGATTATCAGCGGGCGGATTATCAGCCGTACCGGTAAATATCGCCTGTTTCCGATCCTCGGTACCCTGCTTGGCGTGACCGGCATGGTGCTGCTGACCCGGATCACCATTCACTCACCGCTGTGGCAGCTGTACCTGTTTACCGGCGTGCTGGGGGCCGGTCTGGGGCTGGTGATGCAGGTGCTGGTCCTGGCGGTACAGAACGCGATGCCGGCGAAGCTTTACGGCGTCGCCACCTCCGGCGTGACCCTGTTCCGCTCGATCGGCGGCTCCATCGGCGTGGCGCTGTTTGGCGCGGTGTTCACGCACGTGCTGCAGAGCAACCTGCAAAAGCGGTTGCCGGAAGGCGCGGTACTGCCGCCGGGAATGAATCCGGTGGCGGTGCAGCACCTGCCCGCGGATATCCGCCTCGACTATCTCGACGCCTTCGGCGCGGCGATCCACGCGGCGTTCCTCATGGCGGCCTGCATTATGGCGGTGGCGTTTGTCCTCTCCTGGCTGTTAAAGGAGGCGCCGCTGAAGACTGCGACGCACTAAGCGGCCCCGGCGATGCGCAGCAGCGCCTGACGCAGCGCCGGCGCGGCAAAATCGATAAATTTTCGCAGCTTAAGCGGCGCCAGGTCCCGGGCGGTATACAGCAAATGGACCGGCGCCGGCTCCGGCTCGACGCGCTCCAGCAGCAGACGGAGCTCACCCTGTCGCAGGCCGTCCAGCGCCTGATAGTGCAGTAAGCGAGCTACGCCCACCCCCAGCCGCGCGGCATCGGCAGCGCTCTCCGGCGTGGTGACCGATAACGCCGGCGGCAGGTTAATCAACTGGTCCTCGCGCTCAGCGGCGCGAAAGCGCCAGCCGCGATAGGGCATCGGCGATTCAATGCGGATGATCGGCAGCGCCGCCAGATCGCGCGGCCGCTGCGGCTCGCCGTATTTCGCCAGCAGCGCCGGATGGGCGCAGGCCACGATGCGCATCCTGCCGAGGCGGGTGGCCACCATGCTGCTGTCCGCCAGGTCGCCTATCCGCACCGCCAGATCGATATGGTCGCCCACCAGGTCGGCGTTACGATCGCTGAGCAGCAAACGGACGTGAATCTGCGGGTAACGGGCGATAAATTCAGCGATCACCGGGAGAACGTGCTGGCGTCCAAACATTGTCGGCGCAGAGATCACCAGCTCGCCTTTCGGTTCCTGATACTCGCCCGTCGCCTGGCGTTCGGCGTTTTCCACCTCCTCAAGGATCCGCCGCGCGGCAGCGACATAATCGACCCCGGCGTCGGTGAGCGTCAGTTTGCGGGTGGTCCGCGCCAGCAGGCGCACCCCCAGCGCGTTCTCCAGCTCGCCGATATGGCGGCTGACGGTGGTCAACGGCATATTCAGCGCCCGCGCCGCCGCCGACATACTCCCCAGCTCGGTCACTTTCACCAGCAGCGCCATCGCGCTTAATCGATCCATTATTCTCCCGATTTTTGGAAAGATGATTGCCACGAAACCAGTATTATCATTTTTCGCAGTACAGTCCATGATGGCGCCAGACAACAGGAGGCGCTATGGCAGCAACCTTTCTCGATATCGCCATCACCCCGGACGTGATGGATGTGCAGCATGAAATGGGCAGCGACCAGCTGTGGCAAACGCCGCGCAGCCGACGCCAGGCCGACCGCTTCGGCGACAGCGAAGCGGGGATGATCGCCACCCGCGACAGCTTTTATCTGGCGACGGTGTCGCAGAGCGGCTGGCCCTACATTCAGCATCGCGGCGGCCCGCCGGGGTTTCTGCATCTGCTGGATGATACCACCCTGGCGATGGCGGATTTCGGCGGCAACCGTCAGTACATCACCACCGGCAACCTGCGCGGCAGCGACCGGGCCTGCCTGTTTTTGATGGATTATCCGCGCCGTGCCAGGCTGAAAATCTACGCCACCGTCGAGGTCGTGGCGGCAGAGAACCACCCGCCGCTGCTGGCGCAGGTGGCGCCGGCCAACTATCGCGCCCGCATCGAGCGCCTGTTTCTTTTTCATCTGCAGGCGTTTGACTGGAACTGCCCGCAGCACATTACGCCGCGCTACAGCGCGCAGCAGGTGGCGGAGTACAGCCAGAACCTGCAGCAACGTATTCATGACCTGGAGCAGGAGAATCAGCGCCTGCAGCAGCAATTAGCCCGCAGAGGAGAGTCAGCATGACTGAACAACGTCCCCCGTTACCGCCGTTTACCCGCGACAGCGCTATTCAGAAGGTCCGCGCCGCGGAAGATGGCTGGAACAGCCGCGATGCCGAAAAGGTCGCTCTGGCCTACACCATGGACAGCGAATGGCGCAACCGCAGCGAGTTTGTCCATGGCAGGGGGCAAATTGTCGAATTCCTGCAGCGAAAATGGCGTAAGGAGCAGCAATATCGGCTGATTAAGGAGCTGTGGGCATGGCAGGAAAATCGCATCGCCGTGCGCTTCGCCTATGAGTGGTGCGACGACAGCGGCAACTGGTTTCGCTCGTACGGCAATGAAAACTGGGAGTTTGATCAGCACGGGCTGATGCAGACGCGCTACGCCTGCATCAACGACCTGCCGATCGCCGAAAGCGAGCGCCTGTTCCACTGGCCCCAGGGGCGTCGCCCGGACGATCATCCGGGGCTCAGCGACCTGGGGCTGTAAAACCGGCGCTGCGCGACGGATTAATCGGCTTTCGGGAAGTCGACCACCGTGTCGTTAACCCGGTTCACCATATTGGTAAACAGGATCGCGCTGATGGCGCTGATAATCTCAATCACCTGCTGGTCGCTAAAACCGGCGTTGCGCAGCGCGGCGACGTCGGCTGCCGGCAGCGTGCCGGTGGTGGTCACCAGCGTCTGCGCAAATTTCACCAGCGCATCAAGCTGTGCCTCTTCCGCATACTCCCCGCGGCGCAGGGCGTGGATCTGTTCGCTGCTGAAGCCGGCTTTTTTCGCCATCAGCGTATGTGCGGCCAGGCAGTAGTCACAGCCGGTGGCTTCGCTGACCGACAGGTTAATGGCTTCCAGCTGTTGGGCGCTGAGGCTGCCTTTATGTAGCATCGCATTGTGCGCCAGCGCCTGCTGCAGCGCGGCCGGCGAGTGGCCGCCGATGGTCAGGTAGGCATTCGGCACTTTGCCCATCGCTTTTTTGATCCCGGCGAAAATATCGGCGGCTTTGCCGGTGGCGTCTTGTTCACGGATATCAGCTAAACGGCTCATGGTTAACTCCTGTTGTTTTCGAGGGTGTGTGTTGGCATTGGGGTCATCTTAGGCGGTTGCCGCATGCTAGACTGGCGGTCTTCGTCTCACCTTTTTGTCTTATCGTCTCAGGAGAAGCATGGACAGTCTCAGTCATCTGCTGGCGCTGCTGGCGCCGCGCTGCGAAGTGAACCTGCACTGTCGCTTCGGCGGCCGCTGGCAGGCCGGGCACCAGCAAATGCGCAGCGGCGTGGTGCCATGGCACGTGGTGCTGCGCGGCGAGGGGCGGCTCAACGTCGGCGGCCAGACCCATCACCTGCGCGCGGGAGATGTGGTCCTCCTGCCGCACGGTTCGCCGCACCTGATGGAGAGCCTGGTGGAGTGGGGCCAGGTGCTGCCGGTGGCGCATCGCTTTAACGGCACGGTGACGGAAATGCGCGCCGGCCCGGCGGAGGGGGCGCTGGAGATGCTGTGCGGCGAATTCTATTTTGGTCCGCACGTCAGCTGGCTGTTCACTGAGGCATCGACGCTGATCCATCTCCATACCGATGCGCGCGAAGACTGCCCGGAGCTGCAGCCGTTGCTTAACATACTGGTCCGCGAAAGTCTGGCGCAGCGTCCCGGCGGCAGCGCTATCGTGCGCAGCCTCGGCGATACGCTGCTGGTGCTGCTGCTGCGCATGCTGCTTGGCGAGCAGCAGCCGCCAGGCGGGCTGCTGCGTCTGATGAGCGATGAGCGCCTGATGCCGGCGGTGCTGGCGGTGATGGCGACCCCGGAGCAGCCGTGGACGCTGGAAACCATGGCCGCCCGCGCCTTTCTGTCGCGGGCCACCTTTGCCCGCCATTTTGCCCGCGTTTATCACCTGACGCCGCAGGCGTGGCTGTCGCAGCTGCGAATGGCGCTGGCCGCACGGCTGCTGCGCCTGGAGCGTCAGACCAACCTCGAGGTCATTGCCGAACGCTGCGGCTTTCAGTCGCTGGCGTCCTTCTCGAAGCGCTTCAAAATGCGCTATGGCGTGACGCCGGGCGAGTGGCGACGGGGCTAGCGCTTCGCGCCTGGCGAAGATGATTTTATTTCCGGTTGCGCGGTTTGCTGTTTATTACCCCACCCGAAAGTCGCTATAGTTTTGCACGAAAAAAACAATGACAGTCAGGACGGACAGGGTGAAGAGGATGAGATTACGTTTACGTGCCGCCGCCGCGGTAATGCTGGCGGGTCTGGCGCTGGTCGGCTGCGACCAAAAGGGTAATGAAGCGAAGCACATTAAGGTCGGCGTGATTAACGGCGCTGAACAGGATGTGGCGGAAGTGGCGAAGAAAGTGGCCAAAGAGAAGTATGGCCTGGAGGTTGAGCTGGTGGGGTTCAGCGGCTCGCTGTTGCCTAACGAATCGACCAACGCCGGGGATCTGGACGCCAACGTCTTCCAGCATCGGCCTTTCCTTGAGCAGGACAACAAAGCGCATAACTACCATCTGGTGGCGGTAGGCAATACCTTCGTCTTCCCGATGGCCGGCTATTCGCGCAAGATAAAGTCAGTCGCCGAACTGAAAGACGGCGCGACGATCGCTATCCCCAACGACCCGACCAACCTCGGGCGGGCGCTATTGCTGCTGCAAAAAGAGAAGCTGATAACCCTCAAAGCCGGTACCGGCCTGCTGCCGACGGCGGTGGATATCACCGACAACCCGCATCATCTGAAAATTATGGAGCTGGAAGGGGCGCAACTGCCGCGCGTACTCGACGATCCTAAAGTCGACGTGGCCATCATCAGCACCACCTACCTGCAGCAAACCGGGCTGTCGCCGGTTCGCGATGGCATCTTTATCGAAGATAAAAACTCGCCCTACGTGAACATCATCGTGACCCGTGAAGACAATAAAGACGCCGAAAACGTGAAAGAGTTTATGCAGTCGTACCAGTCGCCGGAGGTGGCGAAGGCGGCAGAGACTATTTTCAACGGCGGCGCGGTGCCGGGCTGGTAAGCCAACTTACAGGGAGAGGCGCGTATGGTACGCCAACGGCAGGCCGATCTGCTGCTGATTGCCGCGACGGTGATTGCCGCCTGCGGCTGGATTTTTTCCCGCGAGGCGATCGCCGGCATGCCGGTATTCGCGTTCCTTGGGCTGCGCTTTTTCTTCGCCGCGCTGCTGCTGCTGCCGTTTTGCCGCGGGTTTCGCCCGCAAAAGCAGCACTGGCCAAAGCTCATCATCAGCGGGCTATGGTTTGCGCTCAACCTCTGCCTGTGGATCTACTCGGTTTCCACGACGGCGTCGCTCGGCGAAGGGGCGTTTATCATGAGCCTGTCGATGATGTTCGTCCCGCTGACCGCGTGGGTGATGATGAAGGTGCGTCCGCCGCGGGCCTGGTGGGAGTGCCTGCCGATCGCGGTGGTGGGCCTGGGCCTGCTCAGCCTGCACATGCCGATAGTCTTCCATCCCAGCCAGGGCTGGTTTTTGCTGACGGCGCTGGTGCAGTCCATCTGGTTCTGTTACACCAGCCGCTGCGCGCGCGAAGTACCGCTGATCCCCCTGACCACCGTGCAGCTGGCGATCACAGGTATCGTCGGGTTGACCCTCTCCGCTGCCGTTGAACGCTGGGACCAGCCGATGACTCTGCCGACCTTCGGCTGGCTGGTGGCCAGCATTGTCATCGCCACCAGCCTGCGCTTCGGTCTGCAGATGAAGGGGCAGAAGTACGCGGCGGTGGCCAGCGCGGCGATCATTATGGTGCTCGAACCGCTGCTGACGGTCATTGCCGCCGCGCTGTGGTATGGCGAACAGCTGCCGCTGCAGAAGATTATCGGCGGCGTACTGATCCTGGTTGCCCAGCTGTGGTTCCGCTGGCGGATGCTTAAGCCGTAGCCTGCCCGGTGCGCGGTTGCGCCATCAATTGCAGCAGCGGCACCAGCGACAGCCCGTCCGGCATTTCGCCGCGGGCGATCAGCTGGTTTATCTCCTCAAAGGTAAACCAGCCGGTTTCCATCACTTCATCCTGATCCGCATCCATCCCCACCCAGCGTAAACCGGTGGCCAGCCAGGTGATAAACAGCTGGTCGCTGCTGCCGTAGGAGGGGTTGAAGCGCATGATCTCCTCGACGCGTTGCGCCTGCCAGCCGGTCTCTTCCCGCAGCTCGCGCAGCGCGGCCGCCGCCGGATCTTCCCCTTCGTCAACGCCGCCTGACGGAATGGCCCACACCACCTTGTCGATCAGGTAGCGGTAGTGGCGAATCAGCAGCACTTTGTCATCCTGGATAGCTACAATCCCCACCGCCGGGCGCGGATAGTGAATGGCGTAAAAGTCGCGGCGCTCGCCGGGGGCGATATCAATACCCACCTTGCGCATGCTGAACCACGGCGTCTCGGCGATGACCTGCGGGTCGTGCATATCGGCGGCGGTCAGTTTTTTCTTCATCCTGCCACTCCTGTCAAAAATGGAGCCTTCAGAACAACATAGCCGGAGGCGGATAGCAATCGCCGCAGGTTGGCCCGATTTCATCGATCCTTGCCCAAATGCCCCTATTGCGCCAGGCTGGTACTCAGTACGATGTTCGTCAAATCCCCCCCTGAGGAACGCCAACATGAACATCACCCATATCCGTAACGCGACCCAGATTATTGAATACGCCGGGAAAAAGTTTCTGATCGATCCGATGCTGGCGGACAAGGGCGCCTGGCCGGGTTTCCCGGGCACCGCGCGCAGCGAGCTGCGCAACCCACTGGTGGCGCTGCCTTTTTCCCGCGATAAAATCATCGACGTTGACGCGGTGATCGTCACCCATACCCATGACGATCACTGGGACGAGGCGGCGATCGCCGCGATCCCGAAAACCCTGCCGGTGTTCGTCCAGCACGAAGCCGACGGCGCGTTGCTGCGCAGCCAGGGTTTCCAGGATATCCGCTTGCTGACGGCAGACAGCGAATTTGCCGGCGTGCGCCTGCTGAAAACCACCTCCGGCCAGCACGGCAGCGATCGCACCTACGCGGTGCCGGCGATGGCCGAACGCCTGGGCGAGGCCTGCGGCGTGCTGTTTCGCCATCCGCAGGAGAAGACGCTGTGGCTGGTGGGGGATACCATCTGGCGTGATGAAATTGCAGCCGACCTGCTGAAGCTGCGCCCGGACGTGGTGGTCCTCAACGCCGGCTACGCCCACGTCATCGGCTTTGGCCCGATTATCATGGGCAAAGAGGATCTCCTGAACGTACACTTCACCCTGCCGGAAGCGAAAATCATGGCGATTCACATGGAAGCGGTCAACCACTGCCTGGTGAGCCGGGAAGAGATGCGCCAGTATGCGCTGGATAATCAGATAGCCGAGGTAGTGTGTATCCCGCAGGATGGGGAAACCGTGGTTTATTAACGTGCGCAAGGGGAAGGAACGATGAAACTCACCGACGTGGCGATTGTTGCCGTAGAGGGCTTTAGCCCGTTTCATTACGCCGTTCCCTGCATGCTGTTTGGCGATTCGGTCTCTGAAAGCAAACGCTTTAACCTGCACATTTGCGCCGAGCGGCCGGGGCTACTGCGCGCCCGCGACGGCTTTGCGCTGTACGCCAGCGGCGATTTCGCCGTGCTGGAACAGGCGGATATCGTGGTGGTGCCTTACTGGGGCGAGGTTGACCGGCGCCCGCCGCAGGCGCTGCTTGATAGCCTGGTGCGGGCCCGGAATAACGGCGCAGAAATCGTCGGTCTGTGCCTCGGCGCGTTCGTCCTGGGCTACGCCGGGCTGCTGGACGGGAAACGCGCGGCGACCCACTGGGAGTTTGAGCAGGATTTTCAGCGTCGGTTTCCGCAGGTGCGGCTGGATATCAACGCCCTGTATGTCGACGACCAGCGGATCATTACTTCGGCGGGCACCGCGGCGGCGCTGGACTGTTGCCTCTACATCATCCGCCAGCGTTTCGGCAGCCTCGCGGCCAACCAGATCGCCCGGCGGCTGATTGTTTCGCCGCACCGTGAGGGCGGCCAGGCGCAGTTCATCGCCCAGCCGGTGCCGAAAAACACCCGCGATGCGCGAATCAACTGCCTGCTGGATTATCTGCAGCAGCATATTGCCGAGCCGCATAATCTCGATTCGCTGGCCCGGGTGGTAGCGATGAGCCGCCGCAGCCTGACCCGCCACTTCGCCCGGGCGACCGGGATGAGCATTACCGACTGGCTGACCGCCGAACGCCTGCGCCGCAGCCAGAGCCTGCTTGAGGCGGGCGATCTGCCGGTTGAGCAGGTGGCGGAGGCGGTGGGTTATCTCTCTGCCGTCACCTGGCGTCAGCAGTTTAAAGCGCGCTTTGGCGTCAGTCCGACCGAATGGCGGCGCACTTTTCGCCGCGGCGCTTAGCCGGCGAGGGTCGCGCTGTCGATCACGAAGCGGTATTTCACGTCGCCCTTGACCATTCTTTCCCAGGCTTCGTTGATCTCATCGCCGCGGATCAGTTCGATATCGGCGACGATGCCGTGTTCAGCGCAGAAGTCGAGCATCTCCTGAGTTTCCGCGATCCCGCCAATCATCGACCCGGCAATCGACCGGCGGCGGATGATCAGATTGAACACTTCCGGCGACGGATGCGGCGTGGCCGGAGCGCCCACCAGCGTCATGGTGCCATCGCGCTTCAGCAGCGTGGTGAAGGCATCGAGATTGTGCGGCGCCGCCACGGTGTTGAGGATGAAATCGAAGCTTTTGACGTGGGCCGCCATTTCGTCTTCGTTACGCGACACCACCACCTCATCGGCGCCCAGCGCTCTGGCCGCATTACGCTTGGATTCGGAGGTGGTAAAGGCCACCACGTGAGCCCCCATGGCGTGGGCCAACTTGATTCCCATATGCCCAAGGCCGCCGATGCCGACCACGCCGACTTTTTTACCCGGCCCGGCGTGCCAGTGGCGCAGCGGCGAGTACGTCGTGATCCCGGCGCACAGCAGCGGCGCGACGGCGGCCAGCTGCGCTTCGGGATGGGTTATCCGCAGCACGTAGTGTTCTTTAACCACGATCTGCTGTGAATAGCCGCCCAGGGTGTGGCCCGGCGCGTCCTGGGTCGGTCCGTTGTAGGTCAGCACCATATGGTCGCAGTAGTTCTCCTGCCCCTCAGCGCACTCCTCGCACTGTTGACAGCTATCGACCATGCAGCCGACGCCCACCAGATCGCCGACGGCGTAGCGCGAGACAGCGTCGCCGACCGCGGTGACCCGGCCCACAATTTCATGCCCCGGCACGCAGGGATAGAGCGTTCCCGCCCATTCCGATCGCGCCTGGTGGAGATCGGAGTGGCAGACGCCGCAGTAGGCGATGGCGATCTGCACATCCTGCGGCCCCGGTTCGCGGCGGGTGATGGCCATTGATTCCAGCGGCTGGCTGGCGGAGTAGGTACCTATAGCGTTGATCAGCATAGCGAAACCTCTTGATCGAATAGAGCGGGAGATGGATGCGGGTGGTCAGTGGCATCGATAAGGGTAGCCTGGACTGGGAGAGATGCGAGGGGGAAAGCGGCATCAGGCACGGCGTAAGCGAGCGAGTCACCGGAGCCGCAATTTATAAGACAGGTTTATCATTTAAGCGACTAAGCCGTATAAATATTTACGAAAATTATTGTTTTTTAGTGATGGAAAATCGAGGTAAACCGCTTATGCCGATAATAATGCTTACACTCTTTTTATTATGGAAACGACTTGGTTTTTATTCATGATTGCGCGTGTTGATACTATTACCGCTGAAAATCATGCCCTTCAACCTGACTTAATGACACAACACGATGTCGAAACCTGACGCCAACGGCCAGAATTCCCGGTCATTACCCTCTTTTTTTTATGGACGACGAACAAAACCGTTACCTGCGGTGGAATCCTTATTATCCGCGTTCCGGCCTGTCAGCACCCCTTTTGAACTGGCGCAGTCAAACTATTACCATTTTCCCTTGGCCCAAAGCGAATCCGGCTTCATTCTCCTCGAAGAAGGCGTGGCTTCAGTTTGCTTTGCGGAAAATCAACTGGTGATATCGACGATCCTCGCCCCGGCAATATTGGGATTAATTGATAATTATGGCGTGTTTAACGGGCTCCCGGATAAACGCCACTGTTCTCTGTTTGCTGAGACGGATTTAAGCGGGCGCTGGATAGCGCATCAGGCCGCGGTCAATATCCTGAATGAGAAAAACCTGTGGCAGGAGATGGCCCATATCCTGACGCAGCGGTTGATGGTGTTGAGCATGCGCGAGCGGGAGCTGCTGGGGGTGGACTCTTACCAGATGGTGCGCATCCTGTTAATGGAGCTGGCGGTCTATTCGGAGACGTACCGTAGACAGATCAATGTATTAAGGTTTATCCAGCGGCGTACCAACCTGTCGCGTAGCCGCATTATGTCGATTCTGTCGGAGCTGCGCAAAGGCGGTTATATTATTATCCACCGCGGGGTGTTGATGACTATCGCCCAACCGCTTCCCGCCAATTTTTGAGCCTGGCAGGCGAAGGGCGTGATTTGTCGCCCCCCACCTGCTGGTCCGCTTAGGGCTCAATCGCCGTCAGGTAGTCCAGCCGCAGCGGCTCAGCCAGCAGACGCTCCATCTGCGTAACAAACGCCTGAAAATAGGGCATCTCTACATGCGCATCAAGGGCGTCCTGCCCACGCCACGCTTCGCGCATGTAGAAAGTGTCCGGCGCGTCGCGCAGCTGGAACAGCGCGTAGTCGAGATTGCCCGGCTCCTGTCTCGTCGGCAGGAGCAGCTTCTGCAGGGCCTGGCGCAGCGCGTCCGTTTGGCCTGGCTTCGCCTTGAGCACGGCGAGCAGGGTTATCATCTTAAAATCCCTCCAGCACAATCTTGCCCACCGCGCGTCCGGTTTCCAGCTGGCGATGCGCTTTCTGCAGATTGTCGGCAGTGATGGCGCCGTAGTGTTCGCCGAGGGTGGTTTTGATTGTGTGGTTGTCGATCAGGGCCGCCACGCGGGTCAGCAGCTGATGCTGGGCGATCATGTCATCCGTCTCAAACATTGAGCGGGTGAACATAAATTCCCAGTGCAGGGAGAGGCTTTTGGCTTTCAGCGGCACCACGTCCAGGGTCTCCGGATCATCAATCAGCGCCAGCTTGCCCTGCGGGGCGAGGGCGTCAATCAGCGCGTTGAAGTGCTGGTCGGTGTTGGTCAGGCTGGCGACATGGGTCACCGCGTTGATGCCGATACGCGCCAGCTCGTCGGCGAGCGGCTTGCTGTGATCGATAACATGGTGCGCGCCCGCCTCGCGGACCCACCGTTGACTCTCCGGACGCGAGGCGGTGCCGATCACCGTCATGGCGGTCAGTTTGCTGGCCAGCTGGGTCAGGATCGAGCCCACGCCGCCCGCCGCGCCGACGATCAGCAGCGTGTCGCCCGCGTTACCGCCTTCCGTGACGCCGAGACGGTGAAACAGCAGCTCCCAGGCGGTGATCGCCGTCAGCGGCAGCGCGGCGGCGGAGGCGTTATCGAGGGTGCGCGGTTTGTGCGCCACCAGGCGCTCATCCACCAGCTGATATTCACTGTTGCTGCCGGCCCGGCCCAGGGCGCCGGCGTACCAGACCTCATCGCCTGGCGCGAACAGCGTCACTTCCTCGCCGACGGACTGCACCACGCCAACGGCGTCCCAGCCCAGCACCCGCGGCGTGTCGCCCTGGAAGCCGGCGCGCACTTTGGTGTCTACCGGATTGACCGAGACCGCCTTCACGGCAACCAGCAGGTCACGCCCGTGGGCGGAGGGGACCGGCAGGTCGATCTCGGTTAAAAAAGGGATATTGTCGCCGTCAGCGGCGGCTTGAGTAATGGCGATAGCTTTCATAACTGCTCCGGTCTGTGAATCGGGTGAATAAAGCGATGACGCGATAGTAGACCGGTGCCGGGAGGGGAAAAACGGGTTAACGGCAATAACAGTTATATGCAGAAAGTGAAAATCAGCCCACCTGATAGAAATCGAGCATCACCCCATCCTGAGTACGCCCGCCAGCGCAGATAAACAGCGAGGTGGTTAGCCAGCTGAGCGCGGGGGTATCCACCTCGAAGGTGGGGACGGTGCGAAAATAGATATCTTCCGGCGGAATAGTGCTAAAAAAGCGCATATCGTCGGCGAACAGTTGGTCATGATAGTGGGCCGGCACCCGGCGGATACCGTTGTTTTCCACGTACACCGTCCCTTCCTCCACCTGCAGGGCATAGCGGGCGGATAGCCTGCATGTGCCGTCGGGCCCGATAATCTGGCTATCGACGCCGCCGGGCAGCACGTGGCCGCGCAGTTGACCCGAGACGCTGCCGCCGAGAATCGGGATCAGCTGGCGCTTGCCGGTCTGCGGACTGCGGGAGACTATCACCGGTTTATCAACCTGGATGGTAATGGAAAAACAGTGTCTCAGTTCGGGGGTCATCATGGCTCTCCTGTTTCGGTTGGCAACGGCACGCGGCCTTTGCGCCAGTGTAACGGGTTTGCAGGAGACAAAATAACGCAGGGTTTGGATGAAAATGATTGGCTGAGATGATGGGTTTTGCGACTCAGTTTGGTTGGGCGTGGCTGTGGGCGAGCAGAGGCAAACTGGCGGAAGATCACAGGAGTCGAACCTGCCCGGGACCGCTGGCGGCCCCAACTGGATTTGAAGTCCAGCCGCCTCACCGGAGACGACGATCTTCCGCGCCTCGATTGCTACATGGAGGCGGGGCGCATTATAGCTACTTTCAGCCGTTTACCACATACCTGAACGCACTTTTTTACTGTTAAAACTGGACTTTGCAGAACAGTCTGAGACAAATCCGTTCAAAATCCATGAGTTACACTTTTTCATACTCTTTTCAGGCTAACGCGATCGCAAAATACATGAAACATATTCTGATAATGACCTAATTCATCTTCCTGCGGCAAAGGCTGATAAAAAATGTAACCGGTACCCATCTGTGGTGCCGCCAAGGGAATTGTGCCCATATGAAAGATCCTGTTTTGTCCGTCAAAGAGAAAATTGGCTACGGCATCATGGGCGACGGCGCCACCCTCCCCATTATTCTCGCCTTGTTCACCCTCGTTCCGGGGGAGAGGGTTTTTTTATTCCATTTTTGTACAAAAAGTAACATTCATTTCAGTCTGGTGACTCAGGCCGCAGACGCTATTCCTGAACGGTGATAGCGTATGCTGCCGCTGAGAGGAGCCCGCCATGGACTTAGAAAATATCTTTCGTGACGTGAAGCTAAGCAAAACGGAAATGACCGTGCTGCGCTTTATCCAGAACGACCCGGAGCTGTGTATCCGCCAGGGGATCCGCGCCGTGGCGGAGCAGTGCTACAGTAACCCCTCCTCGCTGGTGCGGTTGGCGAAAAAGCTTAAGTTCAGCGGCTGGCTGGAGCTGGTCTATTTCATCAAGTTCAATATCACCATGCCGAAGCTCGATGTCACCAACGATATCGACTATATGAGCATTCAGCCGGCGGAGGCGCTGACGCCGCTGCTGGCAAGCCTCGCGCAGCAGCGCGTCCTGATCCACGGCAGCGGCTTTTCGCAGCTGATTGCCCAGTATATTTATAACAAGTTTCTCGTCACTGGGGTGAATGCCAGCCTGGCGCTGTGGCCGGATTACGAAATCCTTGAGCAGAAAAACGCCGCTCGCTTCGACTCCATCTGGATCATTTCTAAATCCGGGCGCAGCAGCTCGGCGCTCAACTGGGTGAAGGCCATGGAGGGGAAGGAGATCAACCTGGTCTGCTTTACCGGTGATTATCAGAGCCCGCTGGCGCAGGCTGCGGATACGGCGTTTATCATTCACGATCCGCAGAAATTCGACGATGATATTTACTGGAGCAACCCGTTTTTCGGCTACTGCATCCTAGGCTTTGAGCGGCTACTGAAGATGTGGTTTACCCGCGCACCTGGCAATAGCTAGCCCCGCTAAGCGCAGTGCCGCCGGGCAATTTATCAGGCGCCGCGCCGCCATGTTGCCGGGTGGCGGCTGCGCCTTACCCGGCCTACGCCTCCAGGTCCGGTCAGTGATTTACCGCCAGGCGGCGAACTGCTTATCGTCGAGATAAGCTTCGACCAGGGTTTTCGCCAGCGACCAGGAACCGATCAGCGGGTGCGCCATCAGCGCCCGCACCGCCAGCGACTTATCCTGCTGCAGGATCGCCGCTACCGCCAGCCGCTCATACTCTTTCACGCAGGAAATCATATTCTTCTGCGCCGTCGGCACCTTCGTCGGCGTGACCGGCTTGAGGCCCTCCCGGCTCAGGTCGCAGCTGATCTCAATCACGTCGTCAGGGCGCAAAAAGTCGAGCGTGCCATTATTCTGGATCGACACCACGATCCGCTTGGTGGTGGTGCTGTTCACCGCTTCCAGAATATCCAGCGCCACCCCGGCATAGCCGCCGGTGTCCGGCTCTTCGATAAACTGCCGCAGCGTCAGCGGCTCGCGGGTATGAAATTTCTCCTGCCGGGATTCGTTCTGCATATAGCTGTTTTCCCGGCGCAGGTAGTGCTGCATCCAGATATTGAAGGCGGCTTCCGGCTGCGTTCTGGCATCCACGGTGCGCAGCGCCTGGCGCATCTCCTGATTGATACGGGCGATCTGCTCCCCGCGCGTTTCGCCGGCCCCCTGAATCGCCTTCAGCGCCTCGTCGCGATAGTAGTAATAATAGAGATATTCGTTGAGTAACTGGTTATCGCACAGCCGCACCAGCTCGGGTGAGAAGTACTGCATCGCGGTCTTCTGGTACAGCGCCGGGCTGGCGATCAGCCGCTCGGTCACCGCTTCCCCGCGCACGGTGAAGTGGGTAAACCAGGAGAAATGGTTCAGCCCATAGCATTCCACGCTCAGGTCGCGCTCCTCACAGCCGAGGATCGCCGGCAGTTCACGAATCAGCTCGGAAGGCGCATCGCAGATCCCATAGACCCGACGCTTAAAGCCGGACTTGACGATCGCTTCCGTCACCAGACCTGACGGGTTGGTAAAGTTAAACAGAATGGCGTCTTCGGCGGCATGGGCTTCGATCAGCCGGCAATAGTCGAGGATCGCCGGGATCGAGCGCATGGCCATCGCGAAGCCGCCGGCGCCGGTGGTCTCCTGGCCGAGGGTGTTATGCTGCAGCGCAATGCGCTCGTCGCGAATGCGGCTTTCATCGCCGCCGACCCGCAGGGTGGTAATAATATAATTGGCGTTTTGCAGCGCCGCGACCGGGTCGGTGGTGGTCGTGAAATGAATATCCGGGCGAATGGTCGTAAATACATAGCGGGCAATTTCGCCGAATATCGCCAGATTATCCGCAGAGTTATCGAGAAAAACCACCTCCGTTAAACCAATGCGGTGAGCATTATATGCCAGAGATTTCGCTAAAAATGCAGAGCGAACGCCGCCCCCGCCTAATACGGTTAATTTCATACCAACTCCTCATTAATTTTCTGCTAACCAGTTATCAACCCGGGAACGTACCTGTCCCACTTTTACGCCATAAATAACCTGAACTTCATTACGATTGCGCACCACGCCGTTGGCGCCGGTATTTTTTAATTGCGCGTCATCAACTTGCGCCATATCGCGCACGGCTACGCGCAAACGAGTAAAACAATTATCGACGGAGAGAATATTCTCTTTGCCCCCGAGGCCGCGGATAATGTCATCGGTAACCGACTGCGGCTGCGCGACTTTCTGGCGGTACTCCGCTTTGCTGTAGAGCTTCACGTTCTCGTCATCTTCCCGGCCCGGCGTTTTCAGATTCAGCTTCACCACCAGGGTGCGGAAAATCACGTAGTAGACGGCGAACTGGCCGATCCCGATAAGGACATATCCCGGCCAGCGCGTTAAGGAGACCGGCAGCGGCAGGTTATAGATCAGAAATTCGATCAGGCCCGATGCGCCCCAGGGGCGTACGGTGAAGAGGTCGCAAATTGCCTGCGAGGCGGCGGTTAACGTCGCATGGATCACCCACAGCAGCGGCGAGACAAACAAAAAGGTGAACTCAATCGGCTCGGTGATGCCGGTCAGCATGGAGGTGATAATCGCCGGCAGCAGAATCGCCTTAGCCATGACTTTTTTCTCCGGCTTCGCGGTGTGGTAGAACGCCAGCGAGGCGCCGGCGAGGCCGAAGATAGTGGTCATCCCTTGCTGCGAGAAGCGTAGGGCCTCATTCATCACCGGGGTCAGATCCGGGTGGCGCATATAGGCGAGGAAAATGGCCTGGGTACCCGAGACCACCTGGCCGTCCACGTTCAGGGTGCCGCCAATCTGGGTGAGCTGGAAGGGGGACCAGACAAAATGGTGCAGGCCGGTCGGGATAAGAAATTTTTCAAAGAAACCATAAACGAAGACCCCGGCGACCCCGGCATTTTTCATAAAGCCGGTGAGGGCGGAGATGCCGTGGGTCATAAACGGCCAAATCCAGGTAAAGGCGATGGCGTAGAAGATAACCACCGGCGTCATCGCCACCAGCGTCAGCTTGGCGCCGCCGTACATCGACAGCGCGCCGGGCAGGTCAATGGTAGAGACTTTATTGTGCACCCACGCGATGGTGCAGCCGAGAATAATGCCAAGGAAAACGCCCATATCCACCACCACAAAGCCCAGCAGCTGGGTTTGTCCGGTGCCATAATATTCACCGTTAATTTTTTCGGCGAGTCCGTGGGTGTGTTCCAGCCAGGAGTGGTTGGCGCCAAGAAACATAATGAAGCACATCACCGCAACCAGCGCGACTTCGGTTTTTTTATCTTTTGCCAGACCATAGCTAATGCCGACGCAAAATAATAAGCCGAGGTTGCCAAATAAAGGCCAAAAGGTGTCGCCGAGCATCTGCCCAAGCTGGTGCAGGAAACTGGTTTCAGCAATTAATGTCGGATTAGTTAATACTGAACTGAGGGCCAGAATTAAGCCAATGACCGGCAAGAACAATACGGCGCCGATCATGGCCCGGGAGAATTTTTGCATATTCTCCAGAATACGCTGACGTATTTCAGGCATGATTGATCCTTTTATATTTTTGTAGGGACAGGGAGCGGTTTTTTATCGACTTCCAGTATTTTGGTTATAGCAACTCTGATATTTGAAGGGAACCAGTAGCGGTAAATAGGCACAGATAGCCGCTTATTGCACACAGGTTTCAGAATGCCTGCAGACCCTCTCCCTGACAGGGAGAGGGCGTAGCCAGAGCGGCGTTTTTGCTGAGAAGCCTTCCCTCTCCCGTGGGGGAGAGGGTGATGGGATATCGCTATGGCGTGACGGGAGCGGGCGCTGGCGCGGCGGGGGCGGTATTGACCTCGCCGTTGCGCATCGTTTGCGCCACCTGCTGTTTCTCCATGTTCACGGCGCTAAGCTGTGCGTTGACCGTCGGCTTGAGCGGGGCATCGGCCTGCACGCTGCCGCTGGCGGTCAGCTGGAGATTGCCATCCCCGCTGATGGGGAGCGAAGGCCAGCCCCAGGCCTGCAGAATATTCAGCGGCACGCCGCGGCCGTTCAAGCTCAGATTGACCTGGCGCTGCGGCAGCTGGGATACCGCGGCGGTGGCCTGCAGAATACCGCGCTCGGTGAACGCGCTGAGCTCAGTGATATTGAGCGTCGACGCCGTGGCGCTCAGCTTGAGTGAAGGGCGGCGCACGTCAATTCGGTTAAAAGTCGCCGCCGCGGCGTTCAGCGTCGCGCTACCGTTCCACACCCCCCAGCTGCCGTTTTTCACCAGCTGAAGCTCGCCGCCATAGCCATCGAGAGCGGTAATTTGCCATGGGAAGGCAGGGTCCACATCGATGATCAGGTTGCGGCTGGCGCTGAATTTTTTCAGCGTCAGGCTTTGCAGCCAGGCCGGCAGCGGCGTCATCCACAGCGGCTTCCAGTTCGCCGGCAGCGTGTACTCCAGCCCGGCGAAGGCGGTGTCGTCGAGCACCAGCGCGTTACCGGCGCGCAGCCAGTTGCCGGAGGTTCGCACCATGCCGCCCTCCCAGCGCGAGGAGAACTGGCGCAGGGCAATACCCTGGGGTGAAAATTCGGCATTCACGATCGGGTCGAAAAAGTGCAGCGAGCCGTAGATAAATTCGCTGGCATTCATCGACAGCGTGCCGTCCTGGCTCTGCCAGCCGCCGTGACTGAGCGTCAGGTTGCGCAGGTTCAGGTCGAGGTCGGTTACCGCCCAGTCCGGCCCCTGCAGGCGGGCGTCGGTGATATCCAGGCGGCCAATCTGCAGAGAGGGGACCGTGGTTAACGGCGCGAAAAAGTTGGCCAGCGAGGCGGCGCTCTGCAGTCGGATCTCATTTAGCTGAAGATTATCCACCAGCCAGCTGCCGTCGGCGCTGCGTTTCGCATTGCCGGTTAAGGTGCCGCGGGCGACATCGGCGCCGAGGGTGGAGAGGGTGACCTCGCCCTGATCAATCTTGCCCTGAATCAGGACGTTGCTGGCTTCGACGCCGTTGAGCGTCATTGAACCCGCGCTCATCTGGATCTGCGCCGTTTTCCCCAGCACATTGCCTGCCTCCGGCGCCCATGGGCTGACGCCGCCGGTGACGCGCTGCGCGCTGAGCGCCCAGCCGGTTTCCGGACTATTGAAAGCCATATTGCGCAACATCAGCCGGTCGGCAGCGAACGGCAGGTCGGCAGAGTGGGGGGACAGATTCAGGGTGCCGTCGTTAAGGACAATCTCATCCGCATGCAGCGGGTCGCTAAACTGGCGGGTGCTGAAACCAATATCGACCGTTTTCGCCACCAGGGTTGCCGGCTTGCCTTCCCGGCCAAAGGTGACGTTTTGCAACTGCACATGCAGAGGGGAGGAGAAATCATGATCCATCGCATCGAAGGAGACCTGCCAGCCGGTGCCATTGCTGAGCCAGGCGCTGGCCTGGCGGGCGCCCCAGTGGGTTTGCAGCAGGAACCACGCGCCAACCATGACGAGCAGCAGAGCGACTAGCAGCCAGAGAATCAGCTTTCCAAGAAATTTCATGGTCTTCCATTCTGTGAGATGCACATAACCGTGTTATGCCCGATTTAGGCGCACTTCTCAAGGCAGGCGTGGTTTATTTCCGTGACGGAGCAGGCGGTGGAGGACAACAGGGGGGCGTCCCGGCCGATGGCACGACCGGGGGCGCGTTAAATCAGGCTTTTTCCGGCGGGAAAATTAAATTCAGAACAATCGCCGTGATACCGCCGGCGGCGATGCCGGAGGAGAGCAGATTCTTCAGCCAGTCCGGCGCGAACTGCAGGATCAACGGCTGTTGCGACACGCCGAGGCCCACCGCCAGCGACAGGGCGATAATCAGGATCGCCCGGCGATTCAGCGGCTCGCGGGAGACGATGCGCACGCCGGACGCGGCGATGGTGCCGAACATCACCAGCGTGGCGCCGCCAAGCACCGGCTCAGGGATATGCTGTACGAAACCGCTCACCGCCGGGAACAGCCCGAGGACGATCAGCATCAGCGCTACCACAAAGCCGACGTAGCGGCTGGCGACGCCGGTCAGCTGGATCACGCCGTTGTTCTGGCCGAAGCAGGAGTTCGGGAAGGTGTTGAAGACCGCGGAAACAAAGGAGTTGAGGCCGTTAGCCAGCACGCCGCCTTTCAGGCGTTTCATATACAGCGGACCGGAGACCGGCTGCTCGGAGACATCGGAGGTGGCGGTGATATCGCCGATGGTTTCAAGGGAGGTGATCATAAACACCAGCATCAGCGGCAGCAGGAGGCTCCAGTCGATGCCGAGGCCATAGTACAGCGGCGTCGGAACGGTGATGAGGCTGCTGTTGGTCGGGGCGGTGTTGGCCGGCAGCATATCGAGGAACCACGCCGCCAGATAGCCCGCCGCCATGGCAATCACCAGCGAAGCGATGCGCAAATAGGGATTACGCTGGCGGTTGAGAATGATGATCAGCGCCAGCACGATGCCCGCCAGCAGCAGGTTCTTCGGTGCGCCGAAGGTGTGGTCGGCCATCGCCGCGTAGCCGCCGCCGATGGAGGTCAATCCGACCTGAATCAACGACAGGCCGATAATCATCACCACCACGCCGGAGACCAGCGGGGTAATGATGCGGCGCGCCAGATGCAGGACGCGGGAGAGAACCATTTCCGTGCAGCTGGCCAGCATCAGGGTGCCGAACAGGGCGGCCATCATTGTCGGGACGTCGGCGCCGCCGGTTTTCAGCGCGGTGCCGCCCATGATGAGCGGGGCGACAAAGTTGAAGCTGGTGCCCTGGATGGAGAGCAGTCCGGAACCGACCGGGCCCCAGGCTTTGATCTGAATAATGGAGGCCACGCCCGAGGCGAACAGCGACATGCTGATGATATGTTGGGTATCTTGCGCCGGGAGACCGAGAGCCTGGCAGATTAACAGCGCCGGGGTGATCACCGCGACAAACATCGCCAGCAGGTGCTGGAAGGCGGCGAACAGGGTTTGCGGTAGCGGTGGGCGATCTTCGAGGTGGTAGATTAATTCGCTGGCTGGTTTATGCGCAACCGGTTGCGCATTTTCTGACTCTGCGGTGTTAACGGACATCACAAGCAATCCCAAGGTGGCAAAGCGGGAATTTTATCGGACTGTAGACCAAAAGCAAACGTTTGCCAGCGTTTGCCCATAAAAATTTATGCCGTGAATATGCGCAACGAGATAATTAACATTTTGTATGCTAAATCGCATCATTCAGGATACAAAATATGTTTTTCTGTCATTTTTTCCGCCGTTCTGCGTAAAATCCCCCTCTGACTCCTCATGATGAGAAGCTAAAGACACCAGGAATATCGTCGCGTGTGAATGGATCATGCGCCATAAGGAGCTTTTTATGTTTCATCTCGATACCTTATCGACGCTCGTTGCCGCAACGCTTGTGCTGTTACTCGGCAGAAAACTCGTCCAAACCGTTCCCCTCCTCAAGCAATACACCATTCCTGAACCTGTTGCCGGCGGTCTGCTGGTGGCGCTGGCGCTGCTGGTGCTGAAAAAAAGTATGGATATCGAAATTGATTTCGATATGAGCCTCAAAGATCCGCTGATGCTGGCGTTCTTCGCCACCATCGGGCTTAACGCCAACCTCGCCAGCCTGCGGGCGGGCGGCAAGGTGCTGGGTACCTTTCTGATTGTGGTGGTTGGTCTGCTGCTGCTGCAGAACGCTCTCGGTATCGGCATGGCGAAGCTGCTGGGGCTGGATCCGCTGATGGGGCTGCTGGCCGGCACTATCACCCTTTCCGGCGGCCACGGCACCGGCGCGGCGTGGAGCAAGCTGTTCATTGAGCGCTATGGTTTTGCCAATGCCACGGAGGTGGCGATGGCCTGCGCGACCTTCGGCCTGGTGCTCGGCGGTCTGATCGGCGGCCCGGTGGCGCGTTACCTGGTGAAGCACTCTTCCTCTCCTGACGGGACGCCGGACGATCAGGTGGCGCCGACCGCCTTTGAAAAGCCGGACGTGGGGCGGGTGATCACGTCGCTGGTGCTGATCGAGAGTATCGCCCTGATCGCCATCTGTCTGACGCTGGGCAAGGTGGTTGCGCAACTGCTGGCGGGCAGCGTCTTTGAGCTGCCGACCTTCGTCTGCGTGCTGTTTATCGGCGTGATCCTTAGCAACAGCCTGGCGCTGGCGGGGTTGTATCGGGTGTTCGATCGCGCGGTGTCGGTGCTGGGCAACGTCAGCCTGTCGCTGTTCCTCGCCATGGCGCTGATGAGCCTCAAACTGTGGGAGTTGGCCTCCCTGGCGCTGCCGATGATTATTATCCTGGCGGTCCAGGCGTTGGCGATGGCGCTGTATGCGGTGTTCGTCACCTACCGGATGATGGGCAAAAACTACGATGCCGCGGTGCTGGCGGCGGGCCACTGTGGGTTTGGTCTGGGGGCAACGCCGACGGCGATTGCCAATATGCAGGCGATTACCGACCGTTTTGGCCCGTCGCACATGGCCTTCCTGGTGGTGCCGATGGTGGGGGCGTTCTTTATCGATATCGTCAACGCGCTGGTGATTAAGCTGTTTCTGCTGCTGCCGGTGTTTGGCTGATAAAAACCCGGAGGCGGTGCGCTACCTGATTATGCGGTCTGCGGGCTGTGTAGCCCGGGTAAGGCGTTTACGCCGCAACCCGGGGATACCCCGGGATGTATGCGTTGGCGCGGCTTCTCCCCGGCTCGCGCTGCGCTTAGCCGGGCTACGGGGTGTGCGGCCTGCTGGTTGTATCCCGGCCAAGGCGTTTACGCCGCCAGCCGGGAATACCTCAACAATCTTACGCTTCGTCGTGCTCTTCCCACGCCAGGGCGCGTTTCACCGCTTTCTTCCAGCCGCTGTAGCGATAGTTGCGCTCGGTGGTTTCAATGCCCGGGCGGAATTCGCGCTCAATCACCGCTTTCTCCTGCAGCTCATCAAGGTTCTGCCAGAAGCCGACCGCCAGCCCGGCCAGATAGGCGGCGCCCAGGGCTGTGACTTCGCGCACTTCCGGACGCTCCACACGGGTGCCGAGGATATCGGACTGGAACTGCATCAGGAAGTTGTTGGCCACCGCGCCGCCGTCCACGCGCAGGGCATGCAGACGGATACCGGAGTCAGCCTGCATTGCTTCCAGCACGTCGCGGGTCTGATAGGCGATGGACTCCAGCGTCGCACGGATAATGTGGTTCGAGTTCACGCCGCGGGTGAGGCCGAAAATCGCGCCGCGGGCATACGGGTCCCAGTAGGGCGCGCCAAGACCGGTGAACGCGGGCACGACATACACGCCGTTGGTGTCCTTCACTTTGGTGGCGAAGTACTCGGAGTCGAACGCATCGCTGATGAGCTTCATCTCGTCGCGCAGCCACTGAATGGAGGCGCCAGCCATAAACACCGCCCCTTCCAGAGCGTAGTTCACCTCGCCGCGCGGACCGCAGGCGATGGTGGTCAGCAAACCGTGAGTGGAGGTCACCGCTTTTTCGCCGGTGTTCATCAGCATAAAGCAGCCGGTGCCATAGGTATTTTTCGCCATCCCTTCCTTGACGCACAGCTGGCCGAACAGGGCCGCCTGCTGGTCACCGGCGATCCCGGCGATAGGAATACGGGTCCCGCCTTTACCACCGATGTTGGTCTGGCCGTACACTTCGGACGACTTGCGCACTTCCGGCAGCATGGCGCGCGGAATATCCAGCGCGTCGAGCATCTTATCGTCCCAGTCCAGGTCGTGGATGTTGAACAGCATGGTGCGCGAGGCGTTGGTGTAGTCGGTGACGTGCACGCGACCCTGGGTCATCTTCCAGATAAGCCAGGTGTCCACGGTGCCAAACAGCAGCTCACCGCGCTTCGCACGCTCACGGGAACCTTCGACATGGTCGAGGATCCATTTCACCTTGGTGCCGGAGAAGTAGGGGTCCACCACCAGGCCAGTGGCCTTGCGGATATACTCCTCCATCCCGTCACGCTTGAGCTGCTCGCAGATCTCTGCGGTGCGGCGGCACTGCCAGACGATGGCGTTATAGATCGGTTTGCCGGTCTCACGCTCCCACACCACCACGGTCTCACGCTGGTTGGTGATACCGATGGCCGCGATCTGATCGGAGTTGATATCCGCTTTGGCCAGCGCTTCGACCAGCGTCGAGCTTTGGGACGCCCAGATTTCCATCGGGTCGTGTTCGACCCAGCCTGGCTTAGGATAAATTTGTTCGAATTCTCGCTGGGAGACGCTGACGATATTGGCATCATGATCCATCACAACGGCCCGGGAGCTGGTAGTGCCCTGGTCAAGCGCAACGATATATTTTTTGTCGGTCATAGTCGGTGTCCCGTAGTCAGATTACAGCGAAGCTTTATGTTGAGTGGTGGAAGAGGAGGGGCTCTGTTGCTCTTCGTCCACGCAGGTGTCGCAAGGCAGGTGGCGGCCAATCAGCTTACGATAGCTGAACGCGCCCAGCGCCGCGCCGACCACCGGTGCGCACAGCGGCACCAGGAAATAAGGTATATCTTTGCCGCCGGTGAAGGCGACATCACCCCAGCCGGCCAGCCAGGCGAAGGCTTTCGGGCCGATATCACGCGCCGGGTTCATGGCGAAGCCGGTCAGCGGGCCCATGGAGGCGCCAATCACCGCGATGAGCAGGCCGATCAGCAGCGGCGCCAGCGGACCGCGCGGCACGCCGTTGCCATCGTCGGTCAGCGCCAGGATGACGCCCATCAGGATAGCGGTAATCACCATCTCTACCGCGAAGGCCTGCACAAAATTGATATGCGGGTTCGGGTAAGTGGAGAAGATGCCAGCCAGATCAAGGCTTTCCACGCTGCCGCGTACCATATGGTGGGTGGTTTCATAATCGAGGAAAAGATTGTAATAAAGCCCGTAAACTAATGCCGCAGCGCAAAAGGCGCCAGCGAATTGCGAAATAATAAAAGGAACCACTTTGCGGCCATCGAAGCAGGCGAACAGCCAGAGCGCGATGGTCACCGCAGGGTTAAGGTGCGCACCGGATACCCCGGCGGTCAGGTAGATCGCCATGGCGACGCCCAGACCCCAGATGATGCTGATTTCCCATTGTCCGAAGCTGGCTCCCGCGACCTTGAGCGCAGCCACGCACCCAACGCCGAAAAAGATCAACAACCCGGTACCGAGGAACTCTGCGATGCACTGGCCTTTTAAGGTTGATGTTTGGCTCATAATCGAATCCTGAAGCGTGGTGATGATTATTGTATGTAGGGTGGTCACAGACGACCATATTGCCATGTAGGCATAGTGTTAATTTATCGTTAACGAGCAAAAACGAGAAATATCGAACTTCAAATGTGTGTACCACGTCAAGAAAATGAGCGTTTTCGCGCCATTCGCGCGCATTGAGCGCGCTGCCGGAGCGTTTCACCTCGCATTTTGTTAACCATAAAATTAACAATGGCTCATGAAGTACGAGCGAACTGCGCTGAAAGTACCAGGTAAAGACTGAAAAGTGTTGCAAACCGCAATCTGCGCGGCTTGCCGCTGGACAGGGGAGGCGGGGATTCATACAATCGACGATAACACCGCTATGTGCGCTAATTTTCGTTAAGGCGGGACCGCGTATACGAAACACCAGTTTCTATCAACGCCTTGCAAGTTCAGGAGAGGTATGACGATGTCATTAGAAGTGTTTGAGAAATTAGAATCTAAGGTTCAGCAGGCGATTGATACCATCACTCTGTTGCAGATGGAAATCGAAGAGCTGAAAGAAAAGAACAACACCCTGGCGCAGGAAGTTCAGAGCGCGCAGCATGGTCGTGAAGAGCTGGAGCGCGAAAACAGCCAGCTGAAAGAGCAGCAGCAGGGCTGGCAGGAGCGTCTGCAGGCGCTGCTGGGCCGCATGGAAGAAGTCTAATCGCTGCATGCCCTCTCCCGCCAGGGAGGGGGTGATCCTTATCCCTTCCTTTATACTCGCAAGTTATAGCCAATCTTTTTTTATTCTTTAATCATTGAATCGCTTTCTGGCACGCTTAGCCCATCACAACACGACATAAAGAGAGCGGTGCGATGAATAAGTGGGGCGTAGGGTTAACTCTGTTGCTGGCATCCGCCAGCGTTCTGGCAAAAGACATTCAGCTATTAAACGTATCTTATGATCCAACGCGCGAGCTGTACGAACAGTACAACAAAGCGTTCAGCGCGCACTGGAAGCAGGAGACCGGCGACAACGTGGTGATCCGCCAGTCGCACGGCGGCTCCGGCAAGCAGGCGACCTCGGTGATTAACGGTATTGAAGCGGATGTGGTTACGCTGGCGCTGGCCTACGACGTCGACGCGATCGCCGAGCGCGGCCGTATCGATAAAAACTGGCTTAAGCGCCTGCCGGATAACTCCGCGCCCTATACTTCCACCATCGTGTTCCTCGTCCGTAAGGGCAACCCGAAACAGATCCATGACTGGAACGACCTGATCAAACCGGGCGTGTCGGTCATTACCCCGAACCCGAAAAGCTCCGGCGGCGCTCGCTGGAACTACCTGGCGGCCTGGGGCTATGCCCTGCATCAGAACCATGGCGACCAGGCGAAAGCCCAGGAGTTCGTCAAGGCGCTGTATAAAAACGTGGAAGTGCTGGACTCCGGCGCGCGCGGTTCGACCAATACCTTCGTAGAACGCGGGATCGGCGATGTGCTGATCGCCTGGGAAAACGAAGCGCTGCTGGCGACCAACGAACTGGGCAAAGACAAGTTTGAAATCGTGACTCCGAGTGAGTCGATTCTGGCTGAGCCGACCGTTTTGGTGGTCGATAAAGTCGTGGATAAGAAAGGCACCCGCCAGGTGGCGGAAGCGTACCTGAAGTATCTCTACTCGCCGGAAGGCCAGGAGATTGCGGCGAAGAACTTCTACCGTCCGCGCGATCCGAACGTGGCGAAGAAATATGCTAATGAATTCCCGAAACTGAAGCTGTTCACCATCGATCAGGAGTTCGGCGGCTGGACGAAAGCGCAGAAAGCGCACTTCTCCAACGGCGGCACCTTCGACCAGATTAGCCAGCGTTAAACCTCTCCAGCCCCGCTCCGGCGGGGCTTGCTGCCATCGCCCTGCAGTGGCTGTGCTTGCGCAGGCCTACAGGCTGCCAGCGTAGCCCGGGCAACGCGCCAGACGCCATCCGGAAAAGCGCCCCGCCCGTCATCTGTTTTCATTTAGTCATCAAATTACGTTACTCTTCCGCTTCAGGCTTAACAGGGAATGAAAATGAGAAGAGTAAGATACTTTTTGCTGGCGCTGCTGGTGGCGATCCTCGCGGCGCTGGCCGGCGGCTACTACTGGCTGCACTCTGGCAACCCGGACGCGTTGCGCAAGATTGTGCTGCAGCAGTGCGTTCCCCATCAGCAACAGCAGCAAAACCCGTCGCCGTGCGCCGAAGTGAACCTCAAGGGCGGCTATGTGCTGTTTAAAGACCGTAACGGCCCGCTGCAGTATTTGCTGATGCCGACCTACCGCATTAACGGCACCGAAAGCCCGCTGCTGTTGGATCCGCTGACGCCCAACTTCTTCTGGCAGGCCTGGCAGGGGCGTGAAATCATGAGCCAGCGCCACGGCGCGCCGGTCCCGGATAACGCGGTATCGCTGGCAATCAACTCGCGCAGCGGACGCACGCAAAACCATTTCCATATTCATATCTCTTGCCTGCGCCCCGATGTGCGCGCGCAGTTAGATAAGGATGCGGCGGCAATCAGCAGCCGCTGGCTGCCGCTACCGGGTGGGCTTGAGGGCCATGAATACCTGGCGCGCCGGGTGACGGAGGCGGAGCTGGCCCAGCGCAGCCCATTCCTGATGCTGGCGGAAGAGGTGCCGGAGGCGCGTCAGCATATGGGACGCTTCGCGCTGGCGATGGCCCAGCAGAGCGACGGCTCGCTGGTGCTGCTGGCGACGGAGCGTAACCTGCTCTCCCTGAACCGGGCCTCGGCGGAAGAGATTCAGGATCATCGCTGCGCCATCCTTAACGCAAACCACTAGTTCTGGCGTTTACCTGTCTTACCTGTCGTCGTATTCTTGCTGAAAAAAACGACAGGAGACAGGCATGTCGCTCTGGCTTACCCACCCGCTGTTCCTCCCTTCACTGATTGTCGGCGTCACCATTGTGCTCTGGGCGACGTCGCTGCTGCCGGAGTTTATCACCGCGCTGCTGTTTTTCGCTGCGGCGATGATGGCGAAAATCGCCCCGCCGGAGGTGATCTTTGGCGGCTTTGCCTCCTCGGCCTTCTGGCTGGTGTTCAGCGGTTTTGTGCTCGGCATCGCGATCCGTAAAACCGGGCTGGCGGACCGGGCGGCGCAGGCGTTGTCGGCGCGGCTAACCGACTCCTGGCCGCGGATGGTCGCCAGCGTGGTACTCCTGAGCTACGCCCTGGCGTTCGTGATGCCTTCCAACATGGGGCGCATCGCGCTGCTGATGCCGATCGTGGCGGCGATGGCCCGCCGGGCGGGCATTGCCGACGGTAGCCGCGGCTGGTTCGGCCTGGCGCTGGCGGTGGGATTCGGCACCTTTCAGCTGTCGGCGACCATTCTGCCCGCCAACGTGCCGAATCTGGTGATGAGCGGCGCGGCGGAAGGCTCGTACGGTATCCACTTGAATTATGTCCCCTATTTACTGCTGCATACGCCGGTGCTTGGCTGGCTGAAAGGGGCGGCGCTGGTGGCGCTAATCTGCTGGCTGTTTCCTGGTAAGCCGCATCCGTCGCGCGACCTGGCGCCGCTGCCGGCGATGAGCCGCGACGAGAAGCGTCTGGCGTGGCTGCTGGCGGTGGTCCTCACGCTGTGGGTGACCGAGAGCTGGCACGGCGTTGGCCCAGCGTGGACCGGCCTGGCGGCGGCGGTGGTAACGCTGCTGCCGCGGGTGGGCTTTATCAGCGGCGAGGAGTTTGCCAGCGGCGTGAATATGCGCACCTGCATCTACGTCGCCGGGATTCTGGGGCTGGCGATCACCGTCACCCAAACCGGGATTGGCGGCGTGGTGGGCAATGCGCTGCTGGAAGTGATGCCCCTGGATAAAGACAATCCTTTCACCAGCTTTCTCGCTCTGACCGGGATAACCAGCGCGCTGAACTTTATTATGACCGCCAACGGCGTGCCGGCGCTCTACACCACCTTTGCCCAGAGCTTTGCCGACGCCACCGGCTTCCCGTTGCTGAGCGTAATTATGATTCAGGTGCTGGGCTATTCCACGCCGCTGCTGCCGTATCAAGCGTCGCCGATCGTGGTCGCGATGGGGTTAGGCAAGGTCCCGGCGAGGGCGGGGATGCTGCTGTGTCTGGCGCTGGCGGCGGTGAGCTATTTGATTTTGCTGCCGCTGGACTACGCCTGGTATCAGCTGTTGGGGAAACTGTAGCGGCAAAAAAAGCCCGGCTTGCGCTGTGCGAAGCCGGGCTTCAGAGAGTTATCAGTCATCCCGGTCGCGTGTCGCCGCCGGGAAAAGCGGATTAGGCTTTTTTCGCCGCTTCTGCCGCTTTCACGATCACCGCGAAAGCGTCTGCTTTCAGGGAAGCGCCGCCAACCAGCGCGCCGTCGATGTCCGGCTGGGTGAACAGCTCTGCTGCGTTGCCAGCGTTAACGGAACCGCCGTACTGGATGATCACTTGCTCAGCGATTTTGGCGTCAGCTTTAGCAATGTGGTCACGGATGAATTTGTGCACCGCCTGAGCCTGAGCCGGGGTCGCGGATTTGCCGGTACCGATAGCCCATACGGGTTCGTAAGCGATAACCACGCCTTCGAAAGCGGCAGCGCCCTGCGTTTTCAGTACCGCGTCGATCTGACGCGCGCAAACTTCTTCCGTTTTGCCCGCTTCGTTTTCCGCTTCGGTTTCACCGATGCACAGTACCGGAGTCAGACCCTGCTCTTTCAGCACGGCGAATTTCTTCGCGATCAGCTCGTCGGATTCTTTGTGGTAGGTACGACGCTCGGAGTGGCCGATGATGATGTACTGCGCGCCGATATCTTTCAGCATTTCGGCGGAGGTTTCACCGGTGAAAGCGCCGGACAGGTTCACGTCAACGTTCTGCGCGCCCAGGTGGATGTGGCTGCCTTCTGCCGCACGCTTAGCCAGGTCCAGATACATTTCCGGCGGGGCGATGGCAACTGCACAGCCGCTTACGCCAGCCAGCTCGGTACGCAGGTTCGCAACCAGTTCGTTTACCATGTGGCGGCTGCCGTTCAGTTTCCAGTTACCCATCACTAAAGGATGTCGCATTTTAATTCTCCACGCTACTTAAGCGAATTAAGGAATATAGCCGCCCCAGAGGGCAGCATGGTCTGTGAAACAGTATAGAGACTCGTCACTGGAAAGGCTTTGCTTTTTGTCATTTATTGTTACCTTCCAGCGTTTCAGATAGCGCCAGCTTAATCGGTTCAATAGCGAAGGTCAGACCCTTTTCGCCATGATCTGCCACCACATAGCGCACGGCGCCCTCGGTGTCGGCGAAGTAGCGTTTGCCTTTGCCGGCGGTCAGGAGTTTCTGCAGTTTTTGCTGGCTCTGCGCCGGGCTAAGGGTGGGCACGAAGGCGCGGATCATGGCGCTCATATACTCCAGCGCTTTGGCCTTCGCCGCTTTTTGCTCCGGCCCCTGGATCGGTAGCCAGGTGATCTGCATGGATTTGATCTTCAGCGTGCCGCGCTCCAGCGCGGTGGAGGCATAGAGATTTTCGTTTATCTTGCTGGCGGCGCGGGTCAGGTTAGCCCGATCGCGGCTGGTTGATATGGAACGGAATTCATTCAGAGGCAGCTTCGGGTTATCGGCGTTAAATTTTTCCCGGAACTGGCTGATCGACAGGTCAAAGCTCGGTGCGCCGGCGAGCAGGTAGGGGGCAGCGGTCGTCGATTCGCTTTCTGCGGACAACGCGTGCGGGCCGACGGCAAGGCCCATCAGCCCACTGAAACACAAGATTGTCCACTTCTTCATGCCCGTCGTTCCTTTTTTTGCCTGCTGACGATTAAATCGGGAAGCGCGGCGCTTGTCAAAAAGTCACGACGCCAGGGTAAACTACGCAGACGATGATGATAAGGAAAAACGCATGACCCTACAGCAGTGGTTATTCTCAATTAAAGGGCGCATTGGCCGCCGCGATTTCTGGATCTGGATTGCCATCTGGCTGGTGACCATGAGCGCTCTGTTCACCCTGGCAGGCAGCAATCTGCTTAATCTGCAGACGGCGGCGTTTATTATCGTCTGCCTGCTGTGGCCGACGGCGGCGGTGGTGGTGAAGCGACTGCACGATCGCGGCAAATCCGGACTGTGGGCGCTGCTGATGATTTTGGCGTGGATGCTGCTGGCGGGGAACTGGGCGATGCTGCCGCAGGTCTGGCAGTGGGGCGTCGGGCGCTTTGTGCCGACGCTGATTATCGTCATGATGCTGATCGACCTGGGGGCGTTTGTCGGCACCCAGGGCGAGAATAAGTTCGGCAAGGAGACCCAGGACGTGCGCTGGAAAGCGGACGCCTGATTACCAGTAATGCTCCGCCGTCATGTGGCCCGGCCGGCGACGCAGATGTTTGGTCATCTGCCGGGTCTCTTTTAACAGCTGTTGGGTATCGCGCACCATCTGCGGGTTGCCGCACAGCATCACATGGCTGGTGTCGTTGGTCATCGGCAGGCCGACCGCCTCCTCCAGCGCCCCGGTTTCAATCAGGAACGGCACCCGGCCGGTCAGCGAGCCTGCCACGGTTTCGCGACTGACCACCGTCTGGATGCGTAATTTGCCGGCGTAGCGCTGCTCAAGCTCGCGCATCAGCGGCAGATAGCTCAGGTCCGCGGCGTAGCGCACGGCATGGACCAGCACCAGATGGTTAAAGCGCTCAAGATCTTTGCCTTCCTGGAGAATTGACAGGTAAGGCCCAAGCGCGGTGCCGGTCGCCAGCATCCACAGGGTATCGCAATTCGGTACTTCCTCGAGGACGAAGAAGCCAGCCGCTTCGCTCACCACCTGGACCTCATCGCCCGGCTTCAGCGCCGCCAGACGCGGGCTCAGTTTGCCTTCCGGGACGGTGACCAGATAGAACTCGAGATCGGGATTGCCGGGAGCGTTGACGTAGGAGTAGGCGCGCTGGACGCGTTCGCCGTCGATTTCCAGCCCGAGCTTGGTAAATTGCCCGGCGGTAAACGGCTGAACCGGCGCCCGCACGTATAAACTGAACAAGGCATCCGTCCAGTACTCCACTTTTGTCACTTTGCCGCTAACCCAGTCCGCCATCGTCTTCTCCTGTTGCCAAGCGATGCTTTATCTTCGGCCCAGACGGGCAAGATTTCCACCCCGCAGGCGCAAGAAAGCTCTATTGATCAAATATAAACGAAGAACAGGACAACCGCCCGCGGACGGTTGCCTGGAGGAGAGAAAGCAGTATTACAGGATGTGCTGCTGGACGTCCGGATCTTTACGGTCGAGGTAATGAATCGACTGGATCCGACGGATGGTGCGCGACTTGCCGCGGATCAGCAGCGTCTCGGTGGTGGCCATATTGCCCTTACGGGTGATGCCGTCCAGCAGATCGCCTTTGGTGATGCCGGTGGCGGAGAAGACGACGTTATCGCTGCGCGCCATTTCATCAAGGCGCAGCACTTTACCCGCTTCGATGCCCATGGTTTTGCAGCGCGCCAGCTCGTTTTCACCGATGCGACGATTCTCTTCACTGTCGCCCTTCACGTGGTGACGAGCCAGCAGGCGGCCCTGCATATCGCCGTCGAGCGCGCGGATCACCGCGGCGGAAACCACCCCTTCCGGCGCGCCGCCGATGCCGTACAGCACGTCGACTTCGCTATCCGGCATGCAGGTGAGAATGGAGGCCGCGACGTCGCCATCGGGAATGGCGAACACGCGCACGCCCAGCTGCTGCAGCTGAGCAATCACCGCGTCGTGGCGCGGTTTCGCCAGCACGGTGACGGTCAGCTCGCCCAGCGGCTTGTTCAGTGCGCGGGCGATATTGCGCAGGTTCTCTTCCAGCGGCAGACTGAGGTCGATAGCGCCTTTAGCGCCCGGGCCGACAATCAGCTTTTCCATATACATATCCGGCGCGTTGAGGAAGCAGCC
>OLFT01000880.1_pt1 | contig 35279 bp, 47 predicted proteins | sample 1604921 | NCBI WGS metagenome assembly OLFT01 (sample SAMEA3888897, study PRJEB22519) | human gut metagenome | biome: human gut; feature: human-associated habitat; material: faeces | place: Denmark | collected 2013 | reverse complement strand
CCACGTTTTCTTACGGCACTTTCGGTTCCAAAAGTGCCTACCCGTGTACAGTAACATCGTTTTATCAGCACCGTGCCTTTATGGTATATACAAGCACACCGCCAATACCCACATCACTTCTGCCCTGTCACCATCATATAACGGTTATGTGCGTCCTTCAGACAGGCAATGAGCGGCTTCTGAGTCAGTGCAAAATACCTTTCCCGGATACTCTGCTGCATCTCGTCCAAATCCGTTTTCAAACTCTTTCCAAGCAGCATCGACACAACAAAATTGCGCGTCACCGACAAAATCGTATTGCACTCCAGATCAAGAATCTTTCCCGTCGCCCGTTCTACTACAAAACTCACATAAAACTCGCCGTGCAGGCTGTAAATCGCGTCCTCCTTGCTCGGTTTCGCCTGACCTACAACCAGAATCGTATCATCCTTATACATTATATCGTTTCCCCTTTTCTTTGGAACTGCCGTAACGGTTCAGTCCCTTCACAATTACTGGTTTTATGATACCATGATCCGTGGAAAGGTACAAGCTACGCTTCCTCGAAACCATATAAAATATGTAGGATTACAATACATCGTAAAAGGAACAGAAGAAACCAAACGCTCTCACATTATTTTTACGGATGCCGAATGGCTGCGGACTGATCTTGAAAAATCAATATTTTTTAGAATTTCCCAGCCTTCGCAGCTTCCTCAATAGAAACAGAGAATGCCCTAAAATCAAGGTTCTTAGATTGTTTTTACACAATTACTCAACAAGTAAACTGCTATTACTCACATTTTATCAAAGTTTATTATGAGAATCTACCTATTTATAATAAAGTAGAAAAAAATTAATTTTTTTGAAAAAAGCAGTTATAAAATCAGCAGTAATACGCTTTATATTATGGAGGGACTTGATGTACCCCTCCTATATGTCAAGTTATCGGATGGTGTTACATTCTGCCATCCGATACGGTTTCTTCAAGCCGCCAGGATATCCCTTGTCCCGGCGGCTCTCTCTTTTTATCGTATATGTCCGTCCTCTGCTATCCGGTCTGCGGTAATCATCCAGCCGTCAGAATCGAACGCATACGCCTGTCCGTCAATCTGGCAGACCGTATCATGGCGGTAGGTGTAACCGCTCAGCAGATACCACCAGCGTCCATCCTGTAAAAGCCATCCCTCAAGGTATTTGCCGGATACCCAACCATCTGCGGTCCGGATCCACGGTGCACCGCTGACAAAACACTTCCTGATCGGCTGCACCTGTTGATCCTTTGTGTAGCGTTTGCCAGAGTCCGCACCTGCCGGAGCTGTCCGGATAATGAGCGAGGATGCAGTGACTCTCAAACCGTGTGTGCCGCTCTTAATCTCTTTGAGATCTGTCATACTGGTATCACCGTCGGCCTTGGCTGGCTCCGCATCCATTTTAGGCCAGGTCTTTTTAAACGCCTCAAAGGTGCCATAGCGCTGCTTGAGGATATTGGTACCGCTGCCCCAGTCCGGCAGATAAAGATGCGGCTTGTCCTCCAGACTCTTCCAGTTTCCGCCCCAAGCTAGCCCTAAACCTTTTGCCAGTTCTGCTGCCTTTTTAAACATCCCCGTACTGTCGTTGTAGGCATCGTCTGATATGCTGCCGTCACCATCAATGTCCATTTTTAAATAAAAGTCAAATGCGATGCCCCACTGATGCTGTGAGCTATAACTGCTCCCTGGCGCGTTGGTTACTTTTTTACCTGGCTTAGTACGCCCTTGTGCATATAAAGCATCCTGCTCCGCTACTGTCCGGAACGTTTCTCCAATGGCTACCGTAATGCCCTCGGTCGCGCAGGCTTTGATCCAGGCGGACGCAATGCGCTGCAGGCGCGGGTGACATAATGTAATATCTCTCATCGATTTGCCCTCTTTTCTTTAATAATATGCAAAGGCGGAGCAATCCGCCCTGTTGCGATATCGCAATGACAGCCATGACCCAGACTGCCGCGGGAGATATCCGGATCACCTCCTTCTATTTCTTCTCGCTGTATTTCGTCCGACGCCAAATCTCTGCCACGCGCTCCCAGCCGTCCATAGATACCAGTGCCACGACAAAAGCGGCAATCATGCAGGCAAAAATCATATACCAGGTAATCGCTTGACCCTGCCATGTTAAGAGTGCCACCAGCGCCACCGGACAAAGCACCAGGCTAAGTACCACCACCACCGTTGCGGTTGGGATGTTTTTAAGTCCCGGCATCTCCTTAATTACCTGTGTGATTACTGACACCACAAACGCCATCACTCCGATGGCTGCCACCAAATACGTGACATACTGCATTAACTCATTCATGTTCATTTTGGACCTCTCTTTCTTTATGCTTCTGCTTCTATATGTTCCACATATGATTCTGTCTCGATTCCGTATTCCCGCCGCTTGATCTTACGATCCAATGCCGCAGCCTCATCATCACTCAGCGTCGGTAATTTCTCGCACGCCTCATATCCGATCTGGCAGTCCCCATTTCCTCCCGCCGCCCGATATGGTTTATAAATATAGTCCCGATTCCGGCGCTCCTTTAAGGTAACACCACCGCGCTGGACAAACTTATCGGTAAGGTAGAGCAGTTTGTCATGCCCCAAGCCGATAATCATATCATTTTGAGCCTGCTCATGCTTAGATAACGTATTCTTTTTCTGATCATGCCGCGTAATTAAAAACTGGATAAAAGCAAAAAGCGCATTTGAGCCAATCACCGCAGCAATAACCTGTGACGTATCCACACCCATCATCTCCTCTCTTATTCCGGCATCCAAACTATACGCTTGCTATACCGTGTCACGCCTATGTTGTACCGTGGCCGCTCCTCACCAAACGCCCGATATCGAATCCAGTCATCCAGAATGATCCCGGCCAAACTGATCGGCGGCCACAGTGCCATATACTGCGGGCAAATCTGCCCCCAAACATTTCCCGGCAGTCCGCTGTAGTCCCAGACACCCCAGCCGAGCCGCAGATTAACCACGCAACCTGTGACAAACTCCAAGGCAGTGATCCCGATTGCTCCGATTAGCACCTGCTGCCATAACGGTGTGTCCCATCTCAGCACCTCGTTAATGAGTCCCAAATAGATAAAACAGAGCCCTCCCAGGGCAAACATTGTCCAATGGCTCCAGCTGCGCCACAGAAGCTCAATGAAGACATACAGGATGCCTCCCATGCCAAATAAAAACAGGTATTTATTAATTAGTTTTTGTCTGTGACTCACTCGCATCGCCTCCCGTTGCCAAATATACTTTTAGGACCTCTGACTGATACTGTTCCGGCACAGACGCGCCATATGTAATCTGGTTCAGCTCATCCTTATCGCTCACTCCGGCAATCCATATATTAAGCGCATTGCAGTACGTAGTATGATATGACACGTATGTCATAGCTGCCGTGATGATCGTCTGCATATCGGCGGCGCTGTAATATTTGCATGACTGGCCGTCCGAGTGGTATTCCAACTTATCAGTCCCCGCCGCAAGCTGAACCTGCTTACCAAACAGGTTCAGCTGATCATGCTCAGTCAATGCAAAGTGCTCGCTTGAGCCATCCGACAAAGTAACATCAACGCCAGAGTAGATAACCTGCTCACACGCCGCGCTGATCTCCTGCTTTTTTGACGCCTGCAGCTCCGCAAGGGTCGGCTCATATGGCTCTGATGGAGCGACCGGCTCCGGATCTGTCGGAGGGGTATATACGCTGCCGTCATCTGACAGATAGAGCGTCTGCCCCTCATCCCGGTAAACTGTGTGCCAACCACTCAGAGTAGTTGCCAGGACACCGCCCGCCGTGTACAGCTGGATGTCCCCCTCCCAGGATTCCGGCGCTGCCCCTGCAAATGCGATCTGCAGCACATGCTCCGCAGTCTGGCGGATGCTCTCGATCTCATAGAGCTGATCGGAGTCATTGATCTTGATTTTTTCCATGTTTTTTCCTCTCTTTCTGTTTTTTGTGTATAATAAAAGGCCTTTCGGCCCATTATTTTCAATTTCAATTTTTTACAGCCTCACCATTTCCGTATTCTCACGAAAATGGTGACCTGGCAAATGCCATTGCCAGCAAACCCTGCAACTTATCTGGCGGTACGGTAGAGTTTATAATCGATATATCTAATCTGCAAATCAAAAGGTTTGCATTACACGTGACGTGTTCTGGTAGCATATGGGCTGAATTTGTGTTACTAATAATCTCATATAGCGACCTCAGCGCCTCTTTGGAAGAGGCTGGAATAACCAAAGTAAAACTTTATTCGACATACGATTCGAAGATGATATTTAAAGCATGTACCGTCCAAGGAAGCAATGGAAAAATTCGCATACAGGCACAAAACAATTACGGCGAGGCTTGTATGGTTTCGATAATTTCGCCTTATAAATAACGCCGCAAAATGGTGACTCGCATAGTTTGCTCAAAATAAAAAGCACAAGCGGAACTATAAATTTGGGAGCTTGGAAGTCTATGGATTTAAGGGTTCCCGTTACCGCTCCAGACGGATATACACCAATAGGACTAATGAGCTTCGATACAGCAGGGGCTATCCCTATATGCATTAATGCTATGATGATAAGTACTGTGGAGGTTACTGTTGGATTGACCAACGCTTCTGCCGATGTGGCAAATAATACCATTTTCACTCTTAGCGCCTTATATATAAAGAGCACATTCGTGTGCTAAATGGTGAGCTGCATGGCAGCTTTTCTTTTTCAGACCTAAAATGTGTGCGTTTCGGCCGGAATGGCACAGATCACTTTTGGATCACTTTTGAATATCCGGACAAATCCTGTGATAGTTTGGAAGTAAGAAAAGATACCAATTCTATTCGATACAACACAGCAGATTCTTCCGGAGTCTGGACCACTGTTTTCGAAAAGTGATATGTGCATTTTCGTATTCTCACGAAAATGGTGACCTGCAATTCGCTCACCTGACAAAAGACCTTGATTTGAACGCTGCGATTGAACAAAGAGTGTATTGCGAAACAAGTTCTATAATTGTAAGCAGTTTAAAAAACAAACCTCTATCTATTTCAGACGGAGAAGCAATTGTTATCTGGCTCCCCTCTTCGGTAAGTAATAAATATGGATGCCAATTATTTTTGCACACATCGGAAAGTGCCCAGAATGTATATTTGCGCCACAGGTACGATACTAAATGGTCCGGTTGGTGGAAAATCACACTTTCTTAAATGGTGACCTGACCTTTGGATATCTGCGCGCAAAAATAAAAAATACCGAAATTGTTGCCATTGTCGAAACATTTGCATTTAAAAACGGGAGTGCTATTAAACCTTTTTCAACCTGGTTTAATTACACGCCAGATTATGCCAGAGGGATATGCTCGCCGGTGTCAATAAACGGCTCTTTGGTTGCGGCCGGTGCGGGTCGGTCGGGTACCAACTTAAAGGTTGATCTGGCTGACTCAAATTACACTGGCACGATTTGGGTATCAATGATTCTGGTTGCCTCATCAAATTAACCGCAAAATGGTGACCTGCAATTCGCTAGCCTGACAAAAGGCCTTGATTTGAACGTTGCAATTGAACGAAGGGTGTATTGTGAAACAAGTTCTCTTATTGTAGGCAGTCTTAAGAACAAACCTTCATCTATTTCGTCCGGAGAAGCGATTGTTATCTGGCTTCCTTCTTCAGTAAGTAACAAATTTGGATGCCAATTATTTTTTCACACATCAGAAAGCGCCCAGAGTACATATTTGCGCCACAGGTACGATACTAAATGGTCCGGTTGGGGAAAAATCACACTTTCTTAAATGGTGAGCTGACAAATGCCAAAACAACTCTGTCTGCGCTTAATTCTAAAAAGCATATTGTCAGCACCAGAGACACGACTGTAAATCTGAGTAAATCTCTTATTCGAGGAGCCTACGTCGATGTTAAAACCACTTTTACATCTGTAGACGGTATCATTCCTATTCCGGTGCTTAAAGCTACAGGATGGTTTTGCGGTGGTGTCGAAATTCAAAATATTACAGCAACATCAATGACTGTAAGGTTTTTAAATTCTAATCAAACTACGCAGGACGGCGGTTACGCAAACTACATTCTTCTTTTTATAAAGTAAATGGTGAGCTGTCCGGAAAGGCTGATATAGCAAATATTTCCTCCGTTTCTAGCCTCGTCGAAATGTTTAGAAAATATGGAACAAACGGAAACATTCCGCTTATTGGCTTTATAAACTGGGATGCCAAAATTGCTCCAGACAGAAATGTTTGTGTTGTATTCCTTTTAAATTACAGAGCATTTGCAATTTCCATAGCCGGTAAAACATACGATGCTTCTCCGTCTTCGCCCACCTGGACTGTTCGAAATTAAATGGTGACTCGCTCAAAAAGCGCCTTTTTACAGTCGCTCCTGGCACCAAAACAATCAAGTGTGGAGACTCGGCTTTCGCCTTTATTTTAACTGTACAGGGAGGAATGGGCGATGCATATGGAGCATATCTAGTCAACGGATACGGAGATGGTGGTATCGCAAGATATCATATAGGGGCAATCCACCAAGGTGATGGGATTGGCTTATCTATTGGTTCAGAAGGATCTAAAACATTGATACTAACAAACAAAGCATCCAATCTCATCATGACTTGTTCGATCGTGATGCTCATGGGAAATTCGGTAACCATATAACAATTTCATAAAGAAAATTTTACAGAATCTCTCCGTTTTGGTACCTTAAAAGTGTCAGAAAGGAGAGATTTTATGATAGAAGAGTTATTAATGAATGTGGTAAATGCGATGAGCAATTGTTTGGATGAAGAGCAGCTGGACAAGCTGCAGAACATCCTGTATATTACTTTCCACGGTGTGAGAGTAGTGGAAGAGAAGAACGAACTCCAGGCGACCGAAACGGACAGCGACACTGCAAAGATGCGACTGTTTGTGGCATCTAAAAAAGTGTCAGGGCGGCAGGACAATACACTGGCGCAGTATATTCGGGAGATTACTAACTGCCGAAACGCCCTCCGGAAGAACATTGAGGATATTACCACGATGGATCTGCGCTGGTACTTCGGGATGCTCCGGGAGCGGAACAAAATCAGTATGGTTACGCTGCAGGGGCGGATGCGGTATCTGAATAGTTTCTGGACGTTCCTGCAGAAAGAGAATCTTGTCAAAGATAACCCCGTGGCACGGATTGAGTCGCTCCGGATTGAGAGCACCATCAAAAAAGCATTTTCGGCGCAGGAGTTGGAAGCACTCCGGATGGCTTGCGTCCGTCCACGGGATCGGGCGCTCATAGAGTTTTTATATGCCACGGGTGTGCGAGTATCGGAGTTGTGTAGCTTAAATGTAGGAGACATAGATTTATACAAGCAGGAGTTTAAAGTAATGGGAAAGGGGCGTAAAGAACGGCACCTGTACATATCAGATGGTGCGTGTTTCCACCTATATCGGTATTTGCGATGGAGAATGAATAAAGAAGGATTGACGATGGAAGAACTGGCGAATAAGCCGCTCTTTGTGTCAGCCAAGAAGCCATACAGCCGCATGACAGTGGCCGGAGTGCAGTATCTCGTAAAGATGTTGGGGAAAAGGGCAGGAGTGGGGAATGTGCATCCGCATCGGTTCCGTCGGACGTTTGCGACAGACCTATTAAATCGCGGAATGAGGATAGAGGAGGTTATGGTATTGATGGGGCATACCAAGATTGAGACGACGTTAATATACTGTAATATCAAACAAGACAATGTGCGCGAGAGTTACAGAAAATACGCGGCGTAAATAGGAGAGTGGCGCAATTTTTTAGGTCGGCAGAAATGGCGGCTTTTTTGTTGTACGCAAAAATAGGAGATAGGAGAGGGCGGGGGAGCAGAGAGCAGCCAGCGACAAAAACAGAGTAAGTTTTTCGCAGTTAAATTGTTATTTTACATTCCATGTGAGAGTATCAGTTTTCACATCGTATGTTCCGATCGCGAGATTCCGAGTCCCGCTAAACCATAGAATATATACGACGTCCCATCTCCTAATAGCGATTCCGGGTTCATAAACCCATTGTTGAGTAGAGTCTGGTTGAGCGCCTGTATAGGTTGAACCTTGTGCAAGAAAGCAAGAAGCTTGTCTCTCTGAAAGAGATTTACAAAACGCTTTTATATCAGGTGTTTGTGGAGTGTTAATGAGGTCACCATTTAACTTAGTAATCGCATCCTGCAGCACCTTCCCCTGCGCCGCCGACAGTGGCAGCTTGGCGTTGTCCGTCACGCAGTTATTGACGATTGATCCAGTGTGCAATACAAACTGCAGCCCGGCCTTGAGATTGCGAAGAGTGACCGCAAGCTTATTGCCGGTGACAAGCTTAGCGAGCATGTCTGTAAAGCTCGTGATCCCCTCTGCAGTTCCGGAGTCATCAAACTCGGTCAGTGCATTCTCCACCTTATCCCAGTTAGCATTGAGATCTTCGATGTTGTAAAAGTCATTATCTTCTTTTTTCTGAAGCTCGTATTTTGGTGTTTTTGTTGCCATGTCATCCTCCTACTCTCTGGGTCATGAGTGCAACTTCCATGTATGATGATAACTCTCTGTTGGTGTACTCTCCCAGGTGTTTATTGGTATTAAATTCCTGCTTAAAGATTGTCGATGTCTTAAGCTGCTTATTTGTGTAAGTCTTAAGCTCAGCATTTGTGAATTTCTTAAATGCTCTGTTCCGATTAAAGACAATCGACACAATCACAATCATGTCAGCCGGCGCCATCGCCCGCATGAGGTTGTAGATGTAATCGCTCTTCATGATTGCATCGAGCATCAGATCTACCCTTAGCGTCTTTGCCTTCTTGTTGATATCCATCAAATAATACTCTGGACCAACCATTGCATCCAAAACTTCTGCAAATTTTCTCTCCGTATACGGAAGTCCGGATGCCCAAATCCCTTTTATATTTCGCCGTCGGTCATCCAGCGTCTCCTCGCCAGTCAACTTAATCCTGAGTATCTTTTCCCAGTATTCGCATTCTGCCTCATCCATCTGATCAAATCTTCGGTTGCTTCGCATTTTATCGAGGTGCTCCCAGACAAGCTGCAGCTTTTGGTCATAAACTTCTGCAATCCGCTTAAATTCTTCGATGTTCCGGATGTGCGGCGGATAATATTTAATTGTATCTATCATCATGCTGTGCTTACCTCACCTACTACCGGGATCTGATTCCAGTCAAGAATCAAGTTTGTGACCGCTCCGTTAAGCTGCGTCTCTGTAATGTCTACAACCCCTGGCACATCCAGCACGGCAGCCTGGAGTTTGGCGATGTATACCGTCGTTTTAGTCGATATATCGCCATCAGCCCACTCAGATGCAAGAGATTTAAGATATTCAGATATCTTGGCCGTCACAGCATCCTTTAAACTGCTCCAGCTGTAGCCGCTCATGTAGGAGATCTTGGTTATCACATCAACCTTTACGGCCTCAACGGATTCAATCGTCGTATCGTGATCGATCGGTGCAAAACCGTATCCCATTCTAGGTACCGGGCAAGCTTCCTTCTGGATTTGACTTACAAGATATTCAGAGCATGCCCCAAATTCAGAGCTAATGACTACAACTTTGACCGTGCTAGGCCCATTCCAAACTGGTTGCACTTTACAGCCACCTACTCCAGCAATCATATAGATACGCTGCTTGTACTGGGCAATATTCCCACCAAACGCCTCCGCTGCAAAGCTCAAAAGGTACCGCTCATAGAGCGCATCTCTTGTCTCATCCTCTTCGCCGTTTACGAGCACTTCCGTGATTTCTGCTTTTTCCAGTCCATCTACATGATTGATTGCTATCATCTCGCCGGTCAGGTTGTTCGGTCCGGATCCAGCCTCCTCACACATCGCCTTGTATGTGTAGACATTGTCATTGATAGCCTCGACAATCCTGTAGTTAAAGGACTTAAGTGAGAATCTCGTGCCGATAGGGATCGGAACATTACCCTTTACAGACACATAAGCATTGGATGCTTTTTTCTGATAAATTCCGCGGTCTTTTGCAATCTCTATTAGTTCCTCGAGATCCGCAGTGTCCGCATGCCCCTGTCTCGTGATGTAGTCCATCTGGATATACAGTTTCTCAAGCTCATAAGCCAGAGCCGACAACGCATTATACACCAGGTATCCCTCGCCCGTCTGGACTCCGCCGCCCACGTCGCTCAGCGCATCCTGCAAGAGTGAGCTGTAAGTCTTATCCTCATACATTGTATTCCACCCCCGTTTCTCCAAATTTTGTTACAGCCTTAAACGAGATGTATAAGCATCCGTTATCAAAGGATACTTTAAAGTCCTCAATATCCTCGATATAAGGATTCACAAGCAACGCCTCCCGAACCTCATCCTCGCAGTCTGCGTTTAAAAACTCCTCTGTGATCGATTGACCAATATATTGTTCCAAGTCAGCACCGTAGTCCCAGGAGTAAATCGGCCATCTAAACCGCTGCGTATGCAGGCAGAGCCAGATCCACACCTTAATCGCCTCGATGCCCTCGACAATCTCTCCGGTCAGCTGGCCAGTCTCAAAGTCAAGGCCGTACTCTTTAGGAACCTCGATTACGCTAGATGTCTGAGTCTGCGTCTCAATCTGCGTCTGCATAAATGTCGGTAAAATGCTCATGCTCCACTCACCACCCTCTGCAAAATGAGATATGCCGTCTGTGACAGCCGACAAACCGCCACAGTGTCTCCTGCTTTGAGCGGCGAGGAGTAAGAGCTGGCATCCTTATTTAAAGCCGGCACTTTGACCCCCGTACACACTGGGGACAGGAGACGATCCGGAATATATAGATCCTCGCCTGATAACCGCAACGTGCCAATCTTACAGCTCTTTGATCCCGTCATGACCGCCAACTCAATCGATGGTCCATTGTTGGCCGCGCCTTGTTCTCTCATCATCTGCACAAATTCCGCATAAGTATCAGCCATCCTTCTCCTCCTCTCCTGTTTCTATGTCTTTCTCGTCCATGAGCTGCTCAAAAGACAGTTCTAGCTCCATCGTATGGACATTGTTTTGCCACGTGTGCTTATCACTGGTGATCCAGTACTTCCCGGACAGCCCTGTGGCTGCATCCTTAACTATGACCGAGTACCCGGACAGGCAGTTAAGATCTCCGACTGCCGAGATCGTAATCTTTTGTTCCGGATCTACTTTGAGCATATTATTTGCTGCCGTTGTCGGATCCACACCCTTTTCCTGCTCGTATACATCTGCAAAAATTCCATACACATACGTGCTCGGATCGTTCGACACCTCCCCGACCTGGTTGCCTTTGTCGTCATAAATTTTTATGACATTTTTTATTCCATCCATGCTCTCTGACAGTGAGGCCGCTGTGATATTAGACTCATCAGACAAAGTAAAATTGCCTACCGTATAGACAGCTGGCCACACGCCAAACTCCCTCTGCCAAATCATCGGCAGGTATCGCTTGCCCGTCATGCGGTAGGCCTGTGTATAAGCCCCCAGGATGATGTCATAATACGGCGACGAGTCGCAAATCATCGACTTGATGTTGATCCCAGTTGGCTCCAGATGATTATACGGTACCTCTATGTCCGCAAGTACCTGCTCTGCAATCGCTTCCGGAGTTAGATTTTTAAAATTGTAACGTCCATTGGACTCCAGAAGATTTTTCATGATATCATAAGCTGTATAGGTGATCGTACCGATCGCAGTTGACCGCTCAACGTTAAAAATCTGTCCGTAAAACAATTCATCGCCATCAGACAATGCAATATAATCGCCTGTGCAAACGGCGGGAATTTTAAGACCCGGGTCATATGGATCGTTTAACAACGCAAATTCTACAGAGCGGCCAGCATTCAAAACACTGCCAGACCACGTGACAGAATCCACTGCTTTCGAGATATCATACTGCATATTTTCTTGCATTTTAATCAACTGTAAAATCATATCTTTGCCCCCGGTATCGTCAGTACCTGCCCCGGCTTAATCATATTTGGATTGCTGCCGATCACAGCTTTGTTTTGCTCATAAATCGCCTGCCAGTTGGTTGATCCGGTCAGTTTCCTGGCAATAGCACTCAGGCTGTCACCAGATTTAACTGTGTAGCTTTGTGTTCCAGTCGTCTCCGGCTGATCCCTTCCGGATGTTCCCCCGTCACTTCCGGCTGCCGCTGGCTGTGCTGGCTGCTCTTTCACCAGCACTGACGCCGGGATGCTGACCGTCCGATATTCCTTCATACTAAGCGTATAGCTGATATCCCCTGTACCATCATTCTCGCCCCATTCGAACGATTCGATGGTCACTTTCATGGACAACACCCCGGTAATAATCAGTTTCACACTCCCGGCGCGTTTCATCTTTTCAACTTTTTTTACCATAGTGATTGGACTTTTCGAACGCACATCACAATAGCCCGAGTCATAATGTCTCGGAAAAAAACTAGAAAAGCTGATCTGCTGCAGCTTCCGCTTGCCCCGCAGCGTAACCTCACCAAGATTGCACACGGTAACGGATGTGTTATCTTGCTCCGATGTTACGGTATACTCGGCGGGCACTACCGGAATCCGTATTCGACTTCCGCCGCCCTTAAGCCATATTTGTAGCAATGCTCACACCCCCCATATTTCCGGATGCTGCTTTGATTTTTTTTAGCAAAGTATCCGCTATGCGGTCAATATCTTCATCTTTTCTAACCACAATGGTATCGGCAAGTTTTGGAATGCTGATCGACTGCCCCGCAGATGCCTTTGCCATCTGCATCGATACGTCATGAGGATAGATCCTTGTGCCACGTGGGAGATCCAGGATCTCGCCGCCTCGTTCATGGACCTGTACCAAGCCGCCACGCCAGGAGCGATCACCGACCGCCCTTCCGGGCACCTTGCCGGATGCCGAACTTTTTTCTCCGCCCAATCCAAGTAACCCTTTAACGCTGTCTGCCAGGCCTCCAATCACACCCTTAACCGATCCTATAATTCCTTTGATCACGTCCATTACACCGCTAAAAATCTGCTTTACGCCTTCCCAGCCAGCCGACCAATCGCCTGTAAATGGCCCCGAAACAAAGGTAGCAATTCCTTTTATGATCTCAATAATTCCGGTTACTATCGTGGTAACTCCAGAAAGCAACCCGGCCAGCACAGAAAGTGCCGTACCACACGCCCCTGCAATCACAGAACCAAATACATCCATAAATACCGGCGCAACCTCTTGTACTTTGCTGATGAGCGGCTGAATCGTAGTCATTAATTTTTGGATATTAGTCTTTAACCTCTGGAACGTAGGTGAGGTCGAATTTAAAGCCGCCTTAAACACACCAAAATGCGTTTTGATGGAGATAATCACGACAATCAGCGCCACGATCGCCGCCAAAACCAACGCAACCGGAGAAGTTAATGCTGCAATTCCAGCCTGCACCAATCCTGCTCCTGTACGTAAGGCTTTAAAACCACCTGCCGCCCTGGAAGCGATTCCGACAACTTTATTTAGGCTCACTCCAACCTTTCCGACCGTAGACACGACTTTTCCAAACATCATCAGTCCCGGTCCAACTGCCGCCGCCATCGCCGCCCATTTAACAATCTGCTTCTGCTGCGCCTCATCCATATTGTTAAACTTATCAAGTAGCGCCGTTATTTTCTCGACAAACGGCGTTATTGTGTTCGCCACTGTGTCACCGACCGTATACTTAAAAACATCAAACGATGATTTCAATTTTTCAACCGCACCGCCCGGACCCGACAGCAACGCACCCGCCATGTTATTTGCAGAGCCGGTGGCTTCGTCCAATCCAGCTGCATATTTGGCAAAGGTATCTGGCGATTGATTGATCAACGTCATCCATTTTCCCATCTGATTCTTGCCAAAAATAGCCGACGCTGCCGCCATCTGTTCCTGATCACTTAACCCAGCAAAAGAATCATGCAGCTTCTTTTGCATGGTCTGCATATCATCCATTTTTCCACTAGCATCAAAAAAGCTAAGCCCCAGTTTTTTCATAGCATCGGCGCCTTCTTTTGCCGGTGCTGCCAATCTTGCCAAGCCTGTTTTAACTGCCGTCGCACCTTCCGAACCAGATATACTTGCATCACCAAATACATCCGTAATAACAGCCAAATCCTTAAAACTCCATCCAACCGAATCCAACATTGGACCGGCAACCGACATCGAATCAAATAAATCCTGCACCGTGGTATTGGCCTGTGCCTGCGCTTTCGCCAGCATGTCCGCTGCATCATTTGCTTTCAGTCCTTGATCCGAAAACATCTTCAATGCGTTACCGACGCCGCCGGTAACCGTAGCCAGGTCTGTGGCTGTTCCGGCTGCCAGATCCATTGCCGGTGCGATCATATCGGCCGCCGTCGCCGCATCGAAACCCTGGCGGGCGAAGTTAAGCGCCGCATCCGCGGCATCCTGCATTCCGAATACCGAATTGGACGCCGCTGACTTGATCGCACTTTCCAGCGTTTTTGCCTGTGCATCGGTCGAACCCATCGTCTGCTGGACCAGTCTTAAGGACTTGTCCACGTTGCCAAATTCTGACGCCGATGCCGCGCCCAGGCCTACGAGAGGGGCAGTTACAACGGCAGACATTTTAGTTCCCATGCCGGTAATGCTGTCTCCAAATTTTGACACGCTTTTCCAAGCATTCTGTGCTTTTTTCGTGCCGGCAGTCAGGGTTCCGATCGTTTTATTAAAAGACGCCGTAAAATTGTCTATCAAATTAAACCGTACATCTACATCTTTTTTGGCCACTTATCCCTGCCCCCTTTCAAAGATTGTGTTTCTTCAACATCTCTTCAATTTTCCCGGATATAAGCTCCGGATATTTCTCCTGGTACTCCTGACGCGTCCGCTCTGCATAATGCCGTCCCGGAACAAATCCGCCTGTATAATGCCCGTGAAAATCGTATTTTGCATGTCCATTCTCAACCAAATGAAAATGAGGAGCCCGGTTGGTGCTCGTTACAAACGAGCTGATCCCTTCCTTGGCTCCTGCAATTTTCCATTTTCTTATTTTATTTCCGTAACTGCCCGGCATCTTTGCATTAACATCTTCGTTAAAATTTTCTGCCACTTCAAACAGCGCATCCGAAACCTCTTTTGGATAATCAGATACCAGTTTCTGCATATCTGCTATCAACTCATCCGTGCCATCAAATTCAAGCCTTATCATCACTTTCCTCCATTTATCTTCTTCCGAAGCTCTTTAACGAGTTCGGCTTCCATTTTTGCAAAGGCGCGGATCACTCTTTTATCTGACTCGTGTGCATCAAAATATACCGACGGTGCCCAGTCGTGATTACAAAAAAGATAAAACATCAGCTGGAAATCAACGTCGGTATCTACGAGTTTTTTACCTCTTCATCCGTTTCTTCATCATCTCCATATCCGGAAAGCTCCGCCACCTCTCCAAATACAGAGGTCATTTCTCCACCCGGAAACAGGATCCGTGCCAGATCTGCCGGTGATACGGCGCCGAAATGGCTCTGCAGCTCCTTATCCTTTAAAGACGGCTCCTGCATCGCCTCCACAACAATCAGCGTCTGTGCCTTATAGGTTTTCGCCGGATCCACATTGCCTTTCTTGTTGGTTGCCGTTGCAAGCAGACCTACATAAGTTTCGCCGGACAATGCTTTAATTTTTACACTGACATCCTGTCCCATGAGCTTGGATAAATGCTTTGCGCGTACTTCCTTGGTCGGTACCTCTTCCACAAGTTTCCGGTCGAGTTTCATAAGTGTTTCAATTGATAAAATTGCCATTGTTCTGTATCCTCCTATGCGATAATCGAATCTAAGAAATCCCAGTCCTCAAAAGAGAAATCATAGGATTCTTCCGTTACTTTTCCACCTTCCCAGTCCATCAGTGTGGCCTTGCTGAATTTGCATCCATATAAGACCACCCGCTCCTCGCCCAGGGCATCCGGATCGGCCAGACGCATGATAATTTTGCAGCTGGCAGTTTTTCCACTCTTTACTGCATCAGACATTTTTTTCGCGATGTTACTGCGGACATGATGCAGCTTGATAGAACCTTTTCCCTCTGCTTTTGTCATTTTCTTGCCGTTGATAATACGGCGCGCCATCTGGATATCCGTGTATGTAATATCAACCTCTGCTTTTCCGGATTCAATCTCTCCAAGATAGTCATCATCCAGCCACACTTCTCCATAACTTCCGTTGATTGTGCGGTTTGATTCAAATTCTTTCATGCTGCTCCTTTCCGTTGCGATACCGCAACTCTTTTATACATTGATCGTCAGGCTCACATCCTCGATGGCATCGGCAAGTACTACCGTAGCCTTTAAAAATACATGCGAGCCACTATTAGCCACCTTAACCTCGTCATCCGACAGTTCGTCCGGTTTCTTGGTGGATCCGTTTACCGTAACCTCTTTCCCCAGACTTTCCAGATAAGTCCGCTGGGATTCAATGTCAACCTCTGCCGTACCCGATTCAATCACACCCTCACTTACAAGTGTCTTGAAATATCCATTGATCGCCGTAATCAGAAGACACTTATTATCGTAGCTGTTTGCATATTTGCCAATATAATCATCCTGGATCGTGGACTGGATATCCGTCTTAATCATATCCATATCTTCAACCAGCTTAATTTTCTTGAAAGAGTCCCCTTTATTCCCTGTCGTAGTCACAAACGACGTAACCGCCCGATCCAGTTTCACTTTCTCACCATCCCATAAAGCGATTAATTTTCCTGCACCTACGGCAGTATCCCTTTCGCTCTTATTCAGACGCGATGTATCACTGAAATCCTTCATCGGTGCGTAAGTTGCCGAGATTGTGATATCAGTTCCCGCCAGAATACCTGCGATTCTCGGTGTTCCCTGCTCCGGTGTGTATTTTTTAACAGTTACCGTCGTATTATTGCCATCGCTGCTTACAGTTTCCTCATACGAAAGCGTGGAGACCCAGTTAATGATTCCTTCGCAATCCGCCGCGTCCGCATTCGGCAGAACCGCCTTGATCATGTTATCGTTCTCGCGCTGCGTTTTAACCCACGAAACAATGTCATTGGTTTTTCCGTCCGTCTCAACCGTCGGAATCGCAAGCCACTGGAAGGTTTCTGTCTCCAGATAACTCAGCATATCCGTATACAGCTGCTCTGCCTCTTCCGTTGCCGGCATCACGTAAACAATCACTTTCAGCGGCGCAGTGCTGTACCCCTTCAAGCAGTCCTTGACGTACTGCTTATTTGCCTCTGACCATCCCGCCGGAATTCCCGTCACATCCCGGATGGTATAAACTTCCGGCTCTCCTTTGATGCTGACATCTCTGAGCACCAGCGCAACAATTCCTCTTGATCCCCGCTCAATCATGCTCGCTGCCTTTTCTACGAACGTGATCGAAATACTTGGTGATAATAACTTAGCCATTTATTCTCCTTTCGCCGTAAGCTCGGCATGTAAATGTTCCATTATTTCCTCTTCTGGAGGCTTCTGTGTGCTTTCCCACCAGTCCAGTGCAAACGAAATCTGCAAAATATTGTTCTTTTCCCCGATATATTCGTGCGCATATCGATGTACCTGCAGCTGTCTGTCATTCACACAGAGATTCATTCCCAGCTTTTCCCCTATTTTTTCCGCTTTGAAAAGGTTATCCACCTGGTTGGAGATTCTCTGCACATACGTAATCATGACGCTGCAGGACTTATTCATCATATTTTTCGTCTGCCGGTTTACCCCCGCCGGAATACACTCAACAAAAAAATACGGCGGTACCGCTTTATCCACGGTATCATTGCCGTATCTTGTAATTTCCGGATAGTTCACTTTCAAAATATCATTTACAGTACGGATAACGTCCGCATAACTTACATCAGCCACCTTCCGCCTCCTTTACTGCATGATCTTTTGATTCTGTGCACATGAGTTCTATATAACGGTTGTCTTCCATGAGATTGTTGGGATAATTAACCTGGAACTGCCGTCCTTTGTACACCACAACATCTTTTTCCGTCACATCCGTATACCGAAGTGTAATTTTATACACTAGCTCATTAACATTTTTGTAATATTCAAGTTGCTCTTTCCCTCTTATCTGCCGAATCTCAGCCCAGCAGGACTTGAGTGGAACCAGCTGCTGTACCTGATTACCAAGTTCATCTTCAATCGCCTGATAGCGCATAATTGTAATACGCCGATTTAACCTTCCGGGATTGATTCCTTTAACCTGACTCAACTCTCCGCCTCCTCCTGCTTGAGCTCATATTTCATCTGGAGCTGCAGAATCATGGACTGGAAAGTATACTCGATCCGCTTCTTGACCTGCTGCTCTGACTGCATCAGCTCCCGGTTATCATACATATTCTGCACGACCGCCGCCAGGAGAACCTGGGCGGTTGAATCCGTATCATCGTACTCACCAACCGCCGACCGAATAAATTCTTTTCCAGCGTCTATCATGGTCCGAAGCAGGCCGTCCTCTTCGTCTCCGTCAATTCGGAGGTAATTTTTGATATCTTCCAGTTCCATCACTCATCACTCCTTATGATCCGGATACAGTGGCATCATCCACCGTAATTACACCGTTTTTAAACGCCGCTTTATCCTTTGCTTTGACATCCATACGCAGAATGCCACGGAACAGGGTCATATCCTGCTCATATGCGTTAAAGCCAGTTACAGACGCCACATTTGATGCCAGGATAGAGAGTTTCTGACGGTCAAAAATCTTAACGCCCTCTTTCAGATCGCCGCAAATCATCGGGATTCCTCTCTTCTTTGCTGTTGCCACATTCGATTTAAGAATAGAATTTGGAATTACCGCCAGCGGAACATTCGTGGCTCCTACAGCCAGCTGATATTTAAGCGGGGATGTCGGATCCATGTTCGGTTTTAAGAGATATCTGCCATTCGTATCCTTTAAGGTATCCAGCCAGTTTAAACCATCATCATTTGTGACGATCTTAGAAGTTCCAGCAAAAGCAGAGCCAATCGTCACTGTGAGCAGCTTTTTAATTCCGTCCAGATTGCTTAATTCGGTGGCTGTGTCAGTCTGCAGGACTCCCAGAATCAGACGGTTTCTTGTGGCAATATCCCCTTCGCCCAGCCACCGGATCAGCGTATTTGTAATATTGGCATCCGAATCTGCCAGCAGTTCACTGGTTACCGGCATCCAGCCCGCGTATTTCTTAATTGTATACTCAAGTACCTCGAAGGTCGGTCCTGGAACATTCGCAATCTTTCCACCCTCAGCAACCTGAGCAAATCCAGTGTGGTCTGCTCTCGACTGGTAGGTGCGGCGACCGCTATCTGTAGATACAGACTCCGTATCTACCAGAGACTCCATTGAAAATCTTGCTTCTTTATAACGGTTGATCTCTGTTTTGATATCATCCGGAACTATATAACCGCCATCCGCATTCGTTCCTTCTGTATTCGCTTTTGCATTTCTAAAGTAATGACGTGCCGCATCCGCGAACTCATGAATCGCATGATTTTTGTTGATGTTTACTGGATGCACTCCAGACGGCTCTGCTGTCGGCTCGATCGGCTCCGCTGCCGGTTCCTGATCCAGAACGTCTTTTAACAGGTCAAATTTGTTCTGCATCTTCTGGAGTTCTTCCTTGGCTGTCTTTGCCTCCTCCAGTTTTCCATCATTTGCCAGATCTACCACTTTCTGTTTCTGCGCATTGATCTGGTTTAACAGTTCAAGTAATTTCTCATTCATATTTTATCTCCTTTCATACCCCATATAAATCAAGGTCTTTTAACAGATTTTCTTTTTCTTCTTCCAGGGCTTTTTCTTTTGCCTTTGCTGCCCGGAATTCCTCAACCATTTCCGGTGTTACTGCCATCATGCCTGATGCATTGGTAAAGGCTGGAGCCTCACCTGAGATCGCATCCACAAACCCAAGCTCAACCGCCCTTTCGGCCGTCAGCCATGTCTCCTTATTCATGAGCTGCAGAATCTCATCCTTTGGCCGCCCAGTTTTTACGGCATACGCATTTGCAAGCGCTTCATCATGCGTCCGCAGCACCTCCGCCATCTTTTCCATGTCCTGATGATTTCCGGACACGCGCCCCGCCGATACGCAATGGATCATCAGCACTCCAACCGGAGATATGGTACTGTGCCCGGCCATCGCAATCACAGAAGCAGCGGACGCTGCCATTGATTCCACCTCGATGTCAACGTCGTTTCGATTTCGCAGCATAGAATACATTTCCTGACCAGCCATGACCTCTCCGCCTCCGGAATTGATTTTTACCTGCAGACGATCGCCTTTCGGCAGCTCTGCCAGTGCTTTCTGGACATCTCCCGGAGTGGAGCACTCGAATCCAAACCAGTCATAGATCTCTTTCCAGTCATTTCCCACAATGTCGCCATTTATTTTTAAAACCACTATTCCTTTCCTCCTTTCCCATTCACTCCATATGCCGCGCCGACCGAAGTCAGTGGAACATAGTTGCCATTTACAATCAATATATCTCCGCCCTCCTTTGACGGAAGATCCAGATAATGCCTGCCTTCGTTTGGCGTGTAAACGCCATTCTGTATAGCTGAAGTAATCACCTGCATCTGTGATTCAGCATTTGCTCTCAAGAGGACCTTTTCGTTGAATTTGAACAAAAATCCTTCCGACCGCTCTTTATGCGTCAAACATTTGTAGTTAATCTCCTGCTCATACATCGTGAGCCGAAACAGCATTGTATCAACTAAAAAAGCCAGCTGCTGCGTTTCTGAGTTCGCATAGCTGGATTTCTCGTAATCATTGATCTGATTCGGTTTGACACCAAATGCCGCTGCAATCTGGAGTGCTGTGTATTTGCGCATCTCGTAATACTGAGCATCAGTCAGCTTATAAGTCAAGGGCTGCAGTGTAAATCCAACCGGAATTGCCACCACTTTTCCCGCATTCTTGACTCCTGTAAGCAGGTCATTATATTTTTTCTGCAGCTTTGCCCGGAGCTTATCATCAAGCTCTCCTGTGTACTGCAGTGTACTAGATGCAGTCATGCCGCTTTTGTACAGCTCATTCAAGTAGGACTGAGAATATCCAGCACTTCCGACCGTAGTCTTTAGGATGTCCTGCACCGATTTTCCCATAATTCCGTCCCAGGTTAGCCAGGTTTTAAAATGCAAAACACTGTCATGACGGTATACATAGTCCTGTCCGGTCTTAGGGTCTGTATAGTGATAATACAGCTGGCCCTTTGATCCAAATATTCCGGCATCATCCATCAGAACATCTACACATTCTGACTGCATCGGCCAGAACCCTTTTACTACAATATCACCGCCATACCGTCCTTTTTTGACATACGTTGTCTGAATCCATACATAAGCATTGCCGTAATGTTCGCAGTTTGCCTCCAGCACTGACCAAAAGGTTGCCGGAGACATAAACGGATTCGGTCGGTGCATCAGCATATCAGCCGCATCGTTAGTCGGTGCCCGAACTCTTCCTCCGCTCTCATCTTCCTGATAAAATTTAAGCGGCATTTTTCCCATCGTCTCAGACAGGACCTTTAAGCATGTAAAGTAGGTCGTCTCGTTGATTGCTTTCGGTTTAGCCTGATCAATCCCCCACCACTCTGCAAGCTTATCAAATCCATTATTCTGGGAGACATCTGCGGCAATCTCATTTCTCATCATCCGTTTGATTGCACTAAAAAATCCCATCTATCCAATCTCCTCTAAAAAACGCGTTACATAATCATTCATGTTCTCTATCTCAAAATCATGATATAAAGCCAATTTGAAGGCAGCCAATGTTGCATCGACCGGGTCAATACGTTTTGTATTGGCATCCTTATCAATCTTAATCAGTCCATTACTTGTCCGGATCACCGCGTTACTCATGGCATAATTCAAAAGCGGGTTATGCGTATATGCCACATTCCCGGCAAATACCTGCTCCCGGAATCCCTGGGTTGACTCATTTAAGGATTTATGGCTTTGGTATACCTCTTCAACCGTATACCCTTGATCAGACAAATCCATCATGATTTTTGACGCATTCGCCGGGTCAAAACACAGGCACTGAATATCCAGGTTATATTTCTCGCACTCGTCCAAGACATATTGCATGACAAAATTCTGATCCACAATCGGTGTATTCGTCAGCGTCAGATACCCCAAACGCTCCCAGGCATCATATGGCATCTTATCTTTTATGATGTGTTCCCGCAGCTTGTCCATCGTTGGAATAAAAGAATGCGTCCAGAGGATGTAACGAACCACCGGCTTTCCTTGGGCATCTACCGCATCGCACTGGTATGGAACGATAAAGGCCACCGAAGTCAGGTCAATCTTAGAGGACATATCGAATCCCACATAAACCGGCCGTCCAGTAACATCAACCGGAAGTTCTTTTACCTCGCAGGCTTTCCACTTGGCCATATCCATGTACCCGTTATCTTTCGCCTGCACCCACATATCCAGCATTTTCGTCATAAACGCAATCAGCTTTTCCGGAATCTGTCTGGCAACCTCATAATCCTCCCGGATTTTCTGCAATCCCTCTGGAAAGTATGCTCGAATCGGATTGGCTTTCTTCCAGGTATCTTCTGCGCCGATATCATCCCCCGGATCCGCCTCGCAGATATCAACAAAATACTCATCATTAAAGACATCGACATCCGGATCCAGCAGCTTTGCGCAATAGTCATATTCCTGTGTAAAACATGGATATGTCAGGTCTTTTCCGGCTGTCGTAATGATGGACATCAGCGGCTCCTTCGTATTGGAGCCAAGCGCCAAATCATAAAAATCTGTGGTCGGGTGCTGATGGTACTCATCGATAATCAAAAAAGCTGGGTTTGTACCATCTCCGGATCTTCCATCCTCTTTTGAGAGCGCCTTTATAAAAGACCCTGTTTTGATATGCTCAATACAATCCCGCTTGAAATTAAACTTCGATCGAATCAGGGAGCCACGCGTCATCAAATCGCACTCGTTAAATACAATCTTTGACTGCTCCCGCTTGACTCCAGCGGTGTAAATCTCATTTACCTCGTTATTCTGCGTGGATGTGATTGCAAGCTCAAACAGTGCCTCGCCCGCTTCCATCTGGGACTTCGCATTCTTACGCCCAACTTCCGTAAACGCCTTTCGGAACCGTCTTCTGCCGGTTTCCTGGTGAATCCAGCCATATATCTGACATTCCCGGAATTTCTGCCATGCAGTCAGCTCTATCGGCGTTCCGGCCAGTGCACCCTTGGAATGTTTCAAAAGCGAAAACCATTTCACAATGCGATCCGCTCTCTGCTCATCCCAAATATATGGAAAATCTGGCGTTCCTACACGTTCGAGATCTCGAAGAAATCGTTTGCAAGCCCACACGTGTTTCTTCCCGGATGGAATCGCACCGGAAATGCATTCCTCGCAGTACCGAATAATCTCCTCTTTATTGGTCATCAGAAGTCACCAAAGACCTTTTTCAGATCCTCTTCCTCCTGCGTTGCTTTTGCGTGTGCTGCTTTCAGCTGACCGTCCAATGTCATTCCTAAACGCCTGGATGACTCCGCCATATCTCTTCGCGCTTCATCCATCATTTTTACCAATGGATTCGGCTTCGGACCGCTGCGTGTCCAGATTATATACTCAAAATCTTTTTTCCGCACTTCTTTTACCAGATCCATATAGCGGCCATAGCTATTCGCGTAATTCAGCAGATCCGATTTGTTCAGATTTCCAACCATTCCCACTTCCTCGCGCAGACGCTTCAAGGCTCTCTCGTATTCCTTCCGGGCAGTCGTATTCACAAACTGCGATGCAGTTACATCATCCAGATCCGCGCCATCCGACTGTATCAGCGACTCTTCGTATTCTCTACGCGCCTTTTCCGCCTTTGTTCTGTGCTTTGAGCTAAGCTGCAGCACTTTTCTGTTATTGGCCATATCTATCATCCCCTCCTTTTGACCCCCAAAAGGGAAATTTGCGAAATGAAAGGAGGAGCGGCGGTCTACGGCTGAAATACCGCTACTTTTCCGCACCCCCCTGGGCAGCCCAATCAGGAAGCTTCAAAAGCGATCGAAGCTCCTCTTGTGCTTTCCTCTTCTCCTCATCCGATGCCCTGTAGCGTCCATGCACCTCATCGTGCGATGCTCTGGACAAAGGTATAAGATTATCCAGACGCCAAAAGCGATCCGGATCTTCTTCTGCCGGCACAATGTGATGGACTGTAAAAGCATATTCGATTCTTCCATGTTTCTGTGCGTATGGATCAATGCCAGAATAGAATCCAATAACTGTATTTCTTATCTTCTGCCATCTGGCAGAGTGATACAGCCTCCTCGTTTTTTCTGGCGGTGCATACTCCCGTTTATACCCACACCCACATTTTTCTCCTGCCGGCACTCTTTTTTTACAGTGCGGGCATCTTTTATATATCATCACATCACCTCCCGGCATAAGAAAAGAGCACCCGCTTTCCGGATGCCACTTCATATTGTTTAGCACAAATTTATGTGCTTTTTGTGTTGACTAGCACTATTTTATGTGCTATAATTATATTATCAAAAGGAAAGGAGAGTATCGGATGGGTAAGAAAAAGAAACGCAAACAACTAGAGCGCTTCCTCAATCTGCTTATCAAAGCCGTGGCTGCCACCGCAGCATTGATAATGTCAATCGCAGAGTTGATAAAAGCGCTCAAGTAAATGACAGGGGAGAGAAATCTCCCCTCCCAAAATCTTATCATATCCGATTAAAAATGTAAAATGAAAATCCATTTAACCACCGTACTCTTACTTTGCTCTCTTATATTTGCAATCGGTTCGGACTGGTCTATCCCATCCTGTATTTTTACAGCCTGTATGTCTATCCTTGTCCTTGCTGATGTGATTCCTAAATTATGGAGGTGTTTCCATGCGTCTAAAAGAAATACGCACTGAACGCGGTCTATCCGTTCCGAAGCTAGTCGAACTGTCCGGTGTCCCGCGCCGAACAATCCAGGAAATTGAAAACCGTAATGACTGCCGCGTATCAACCGCCATCCAGCTGGCTAATGCTCTGGGCGTTACCCTGGATGACTTATGCAGAAACGAGTCGGCTGAATAAGCCGGCTTTTTTCATAGCAAAAGGCACCCATCTCGCGACAGGTGCCATTCTCGAAAGGATATTTATTACCAAGAACCGCAAAACAAGCGGATCGGCGTGTTGCTCCGCCAAACAACCGCCAAATCGGGACGGAAGGACTCGAACCCTCGACACGCTGGACATAAGCCAGCTGCTCTAACCGACTGAGCTACGCCCCAGGGGGTTCCCCGCCGGGGTCACTGTCCAGCGGGGATTGAAGTATATACGGAGGAGTATTCAACGCTCTTGCAAGCGTGTCCGTTGAAGCTGTCAGCTATAAGCCTTTAGCTTCATGATACATGATAGCACTTTGAAAACGAAAAAAACGAAATAAACGAAATAACTTACACTTCTTTCATAAATTTTACATATTCCATTCGAACACTATCTCCAGTCGCCCCGCGCCCCATGCGTATAGCTACCTGCTCCCATGTCATTCCTTCAAAAACCCGATACCGGATAATACGCTGCATCCGCACCGGAATCGTATTGATCCACACTTCCACTTCCTGTTTAATCCGTGCCGCTTTCCGCAGACGCTCTTTCAACACCTCTTCCAGACGATCCTCTTCTCCCGGTTTCCACAACGATGCATACGCAAGTCCCTCAATCCGATACGTCTGCATCGTATATGGAAAATCATGTGATGAGCCTTTGACAGCATCCTGCTCTTGCCGCTTTTTTGCTCTCCTAATCTTTTCCAACTCTGCTTCTGTCTCCTTGACCTGGGCGCAGGCATCTATGTACTGCTCCAATATCCGTTTGTCCAACGGTACCACCTCCCTTATTTTTTCTGCAATAGCGGAGAATCTTTAGTCTTGCCTTGTCCCACTCTTCCAGTATTGGATCCGGAAGTATCCGATAACGCCACGCAATCAACCTTTCCTCATCGTCTGCCAGCTTGACCGCCGAAATGGAACGTCCTATCATTCTGCCTATTTCTGCATAGGAATAAACTCCCGGCACCTGCTGCCCCGTTTGCTCATCATAAAGGCCATGCAATAAATTCATCCTTTTTCTCTGTTCATACGGCTGCTTCATTTTTCATTCATCCTCTCCTGCTGCCAAGGAACGTCTGCATCAATTTTCTTTTCCACTCCGGATATACCGCTTCCTTAGTGGCATTCACTCCCTCCGCCTCAAAAATACCACTCTGTTCCACGTCGTTTCCATATGCCTCCGGCAGATGCATCCACGCTTTTACCTCCGGTTCTTCCCATTCTGGATATCCATCTACAATCCATCCAACAACCGGATCGTATACAGCCAATTCCAAAGCATCTTGAAAAATCATTCCACCAAAATGTCCCGACACCGTAACGAGCACCAGATCTCCGCTTTCCGGCAACTTCATTTCTGGCAGAATCCAATGATGTTTAGCTCGTTCTGCTGCCAGCTCTTTAAGAAGCGTAACAAGCTGTGAACGTTCAAACTTATTCAAATTTTTAATTTGCTCTGGAGAAAGCCCCGTTTCTTCGTAGGCATATAATCTCTTTTGCAATTCATACATCGCATTAATCATAACCTTCCAGTTTCCTAATTCAACATTCTCAATATTAAACGCTCTTACCCGGATATTCCCATTCTCATCCAATTCTGTTAATCTTTCCATGATTCTGTATTCTCCCCAATCTATCAAACTGCACCATCTCGCCCCATGTATAACTGTGCCCGCTCTGCATATGGCAATGATAGGGATATGTCTTATCCACCTTTTCCACATTTAATACACCATCCTTATCTCTTATAACCACCAGGCTGCCATATTCTATCTTTTGCCTTACCTCATCAATCTCTACCGGCCATATTCCTTCCCGGCAGGATTTGCAGGACGGAGGACGGGTCAGAAGCACCGTCGGACGATATAATCTTTCCTGATCCAGCCTTCCGATGCATTCCACAAGTAATTCATCCTGCATATCATTCACAATGCAATTAACCGTGGCTTTCTGGCTCCGGCTTAACCTCGCCAAATATTTAATTGTCACCGGACCGGAAGTATTTTTAATGAGGTCTTCAATTACTTCCCGCTTTGTCATTTCCGCTGCACCTCTTTCAAAAACTCCACTAGTTCTGTTTCGCTGTTCGGGTATTTCGTATATCTTTCATGGCGTGTCCATTTCTCTACTCCATTGCTCCTGACCGGTTCCGGTCCTCCTACCAGGTGATAATACTCACTGATGGATTTTTTCTCTTTTCCGCAAATTGAAAAAATATTTTCATACTCTTCTACGATGAGTCTGGCGCCGTTCTCAAAATCATATTTATAATACGTCGTACCAATATTCTCATCCGTATACCAGACGCCCCAGTCCCGATATGCCTGCAGCCATTCTTTTCGCTGATCGTTGTTTTTCATCAGCGGAAGTTCCGGCCGAATCATTTCCGGCTCATCCTCCATGACTCCCAGCGCCCCAAGCATGGACTCCAGTGCTTTTACTGTCAGCTCCTGCCTGCGAAGATGTTCATTTTCCGCACCCAACCCCGGAATCTCTAGGAAACTATTCAACAATCTCTTCTCTTTCTCATACATTATCTGGAGCAGTTCCAGATCCGTTTTCTTTTCCTCCTGCTGCCCTGCGGCTGTTTCTGGCTCTTCCACATTCTCTTTCTTTTCCTGCTGCTTTTCGGCAGCGTTTTCAGTACTTTTCATTTCCGGAAGGCAACACGTTCCATTTTCTTGTTCAACCGGGCGATGTGCCGAAGCATAACACTCTATCCTGCAGGTTCCTTTTCCGCGTTCCGAGCAATCCCAACAGCAATGATGGGTGCAATCCGTCCCGTCCCCCGGTGTTCTCTTACTTTCTTCCGAGGATGTACACGGAAATTCTGGACGATGAATGCATTTACCAGACGGTTGTTTTTCATTATCTTTTTCTACACACCTCTGTATATCCTCGAGTGCTATTGTGTTCCACATATTTTGCACAGCCGCACAAAGATAAAACCATTCTACATCTCCAAGACATTCAGCATCCCCGCTCCAGATCTGGATATAATCTTCAAACATATCCATCCATGCTATTTTGCTTTCTTTTTTTGGATCCGGAAAGTAATAACTGGTTGATATATTTCTGAATTTCTGCTTAAATTGCTTTTCCGACTCCGTCACATTTAAAACTCTGTTATCGAAATCTTGGCGGAGCCACTCTTTATGATTCGTAATTATTTTCCGCGCTGCTTCATTCAAGTAAATGTCACGAAGCTTTGGATCCATTGTATTTTTCTGTACCAGATTCTGTTGCGACGCCGCAACACCCGCCTGCTGCCCTTCTTCATTCCCGCTATCCTGAATCAAATCCTTTACCTGCAGCACCACACTTCCCGGCTGTATTTCTTCCGGAAGTTCTTCCTGCACCATATCTGGGACATTCTCCGCCAGATCCTCCGGATCCAGGAAATCCCCTATCTCCATCTGACCGGGAAGCTGCGGATCCGGATCTTCTTCCGCTTTCCGGATCTGTCGGATTTCCCCCACTGTCATATCCGGTGTTACCTGCCCCATCTGCTCATCATCCAGGGAAAGCATTTCCTGCAGCTGGCTCTTGCTGTAGCCTATGTATCTCTCATCCAGCTCCGGACTGTTCCCACCTTTCGAAAAGCGGTCGTTCCGGGTCATATAACGGGATGCCGTTGATTTATGAAAACCAAACTCCGCTTCCGCATACTCCCAGATGTTTTTATAACCTTTCTCCTCATACAGCCGCGCATCCCGAATCTGCTTCAGGTAATAGCCGATCTCTATCATGCTCCCCGCTGCACTCTGGACAATCCGCTTTTCTGCCTCCGCCAGAGAGAGTCCCGTCTGCTGCCCAGCCGCTTCCATGCCCGTTCCCGGTGTTTTCTTTAATTCTTCCATCTCCGTACCTCTTTACCCTAATCCAGACCGATTTGCCATATCCCACACCATTTTGTCATAGTCATATCCATGCTCTTCCAAATTGTGGAACCGGTTCTTCGGCGCTGCCTGCTGCCTGTTTCTGTCAGTCCGCTGACGGCTCTGAAGAAGCAGCGTTTCAAACTGTTTCCGGAATTTGCCAGTGCTGCGGATATTCGTTTTCCAGAATGAATCCATAACAGCGTAGTTAAGAGCTTTCTGAATTTCCTCTTCACTCCGTTTATCAATCCGCTTCATCTTTTCAATTTCCGCAGCCCATTTCTGCCGTTCTGCTGCCGTCTTGGGGACCTTGGCTCCTGGCATATCCTTCACCAGTGCATCAATCAGGCAATTAACACAGCGCATTTCGAAACTATCTTCCGGAATCAGTTTTCTCGGCGGCGTTGCAGGCGGTTCGCCGTTTGCAACGAAGAATACGTTAGTATTCTTTTTACTTTGCTTTACTTTACTTTGTTCGATTCTGACGTCATTTTTTATCATTCTGTCGTCAGAATGGTCGATTAAGACAACATTTCCCTTGATTTCGGCATCACTTAATAAAAGGTATGCCTTTTCCATTTTTACAACCTTACGTTTATACACGATATCCAGATACCGTTTCTGGATTCCCCTGGAAGTCAGGATCCCGTATTTTTCGTATAAGGTCTTAGAAAAGATACCCCGCCTGATAGAAGCCGCCACTATATTGACTATTAAATTGTTTCCCGCGTCGCTGGATGAAAGGCATTTCTGTCTCGCAAAGAGTAACGCTATATCATCATTCCATTCGCAGTAATAACCATGCCCGCCGTAGATTCTCTGGAAGAGCTTGACGACTACCGAAAATGCTTTTAATCCGTATTCTGCTTCTATCAAATCAAATTTTTCATCTAAGTGACAATCAAGTGGAAAATAGGTAATACCCTCTTTGATACCTTCCTTCATATTCTCCACCTCGTATATGCCGCAGCAGGAAGGATATCCCCGCCTGCCGAAGCATCACTTTTCGGCTCGCTAAGACAACCCATCCGGACGGTCAGAGAAAGCCAATTATATTTTAAGGAGTCCCCGGAGTACGACAAGCTCCGGGGCAGATGCCAACCAATGGCACAGTTCGGTAATATATAACAAATTATCTCCACAGGAGAATGTTACTTTTTCTTTCGGTTATCCGATAACCACAATACGGTTTCTGATTTCCTCCGGCATTTTACCCAGTCCGTCCAGAAGGTAATCTTTAATGTTGGCGATCGCCTCATACTTCCAGATTCCACCTTCTGCTTCCACAAGTTTGAACTGTGGGGTCTCTTCTCCGCTGATACGGAACACAAATTTACTGGATGGCTGTTTTACCTCCATAAATGTGCGGAAAGGCGTCAAGTCCACCGGGTTCGGAACCATCGCATCCGCTTTCGATGCAACGCCCACGCTCATGGTTGCCACCTGGGATACTCCATCATCCGAAAACGTTTGCTTATTCTTCTTTTCGATGTTTCCAGCCAGCATCATAACCGCCGCCAAATCGTCATTCGGCTGAAAATTCGACTGCAGCGCAATCATGAAATTCTCCTGTTCGTACCAGCTTCCAAAACGAAACGCCGATATCTCCGCTTCAGCCTCAAACAGGCATTCTCTTCCACGCTCTGAATCCAGCTCTGAAATAAAGTGGACTCTCTCCGGGCTCTCAACATGAATTGTCATTTTCTTACCAGCAAATTCGCCCGCACATTTCTCAATGTACTCCAGAAGTGAAACCAGTGAATGAGTATGAATGGCTGCTGCCTTTTTAGGCGTGTCATACCGTACCAGATTGCGGTTCGCATATGTTTTTCCGGCAATCGTTACAACCTCTGTTTTTTCCGCCTGTACCGCCAGCTCTGCTACGCGGTCAATCGCTTCTTTTAATCCTTCCATCTTTCTATTCTCCCTTCTTCTTTCTTAAATCAATCGGTCCGGACTGCGGCTCGTAAATTTCTCCTGTCTCCGGATCGAAATTTTTCTCTGTCTCAGCCTGCTGCCGCGGCGCTGTCTGAATTGCATCATACGCAGCCACTTGCGGACGGTTATTTCCATATTCTGACATTTCGATCTTTCCGGTTCGCACATCCTGTCCAATCAAAAACGTTGTTTTCGACTTTTTCGGACCAGCTAACTTTGCTTCACAAGCATAGATCGTTTCGATTGTTCCGCTTTCATTCGGCTTGAATTTAAGTTTGATTGTTATTCCCCGCGCAGCCTCTGGATCCATATTCGGGTCAATAATGTTTCGCCCCACCTGTGCCAGCGCCTGCCTGAACTGCGCCGCCAGCGCCCCGTTCCCAATCGTCTCGAACGATATTGCCATCACTTCCTCCTTCCCGGCACCGGTATCTTTCAATACCGTACACCTTATATCTACTCATAAACCGCTGCCATCCCAAACTGTGTGCCAGGTTGTGATGGTTCCGGCAAAGAGCCGCTATCTCATTCTGCGAATCATCATAATGCCGCCGGTTATTTCCCATACCGATCACATCCACATGATGTATGTCCGCCGCCCGCCCGCAGATACAGCACCGCCGGTATCGGATGCACTGGATCAGGTAGGTATCGATATCATCCGTCCTCATCAGACCAGATTCATCCATGATAATCCCCTCTTTCAGGGCATATTCCAACAATGTATTGATAAATTCTCTTGCTTTCGTCACGGAACAATCTGCCAGGGAAAAATATTCATAGTCCCCTGTCCGCATCATGTGCTCTACTTTCATGATTCCCTTGATTGCATCCATCGGGTACCCGGTATACTCACCGATGTCCCGCAGCGTGGCATACGCTTTTCTCTGCTGCAGAGGTGTGATGCGGCGTCCATCCTCTATGCCAATCGCCACATAACGGACATTCCTGTTCCGAATCATCCTGGCAAGCCGTTCGTCCGCCGCAAGTTCAATCACCTGCTGTCCCGGTGCCGTCGGACGAATCCGCTGCACCTCCGCTGTAAAATGTTCCATACTACCACCAATACTCCGTCGATGTATTACTTTCCTTACTTGCCATATAAGCTGCAGACTCCATCAAGCCAGAAAAGCGATCCGCCTCTCCCTCTTTCATCTTGGATACAAAAAAGCTGTCTCCTGAACTGCACAGGCACTGGCATTTCGCATACAGCTTTCCGTCCCGCCCGATAAAACCTATCACCTGATACAAGCTTGTCAGCGGACCGCCCCGCGGCAGCGCTTTTGACTCTGCAATAAAGCATCCCTGATACAATGGCAAGAGCAGGTGCCGTCCATTCGTCTCCCTGATAAGCCGATAGGGCTTCAGCGGGCGCCCATCCGGCCCCGCTGCCGTAATCGCATATCCTCTCTTGCTTCTTCCATCAAACCCACCCGCCGCCCACAGCGCAAATCCTTGCCTATCCTCCATCTGCACCTCTATGTACCGATATGGCGATACCGCCTTGGTCTGCACCCGCTCTACTTCATCAACTTTACTCAGTCCCTCTTCCAAGGCGCTCCGCAGGTTCTCTTCCTGACCTTCTGGCAAGATAAGGCGCGCTCGGATGCTCGCGGCGAGAATCTCTACCTTGTCCACCTGGCTCATAGTTTCTCTCCCTTCTGCAGTCACATGACTCGCCCGGATCCAGATGTGCTCCGCACCGCGGGCAGATTTTAAAATACCTCATTTTTCGCCTCTCCTATTCCGTATAAGCTAGCGCGTCTGCCTTCTTCTGTTCCTCTATTAATCCCTGTCCATATGCGCGCACCGCTATATCAATCACATGACTGATTGTCACTTCAAACGGAGGTGTACACTTCGCCGCCGATATGCTAAGCTCCTTAGCTTCTCTTTCCAACGCTGCATAAACATCGTCTTCTACTAGAATCTCTTTAACCTCTATTACCTTCATCGTGTTACCCCCTTTAAAGTGATCTCAATCCAGCCAATCATTATCCATATGGCAAAAAGAAACTATAACAATACCGGTTAATATCAGCCACATTACCCAGAACAGAACTAATTCCCAACGTCCAGCATTCTTTACAACATCCAAAGTTTCCTGCGGTGTCTTGTTCAGATAAAAAGAAGAACCATCTGATATCGCATTATCAGCCATCTTGGTAAAAATGGTTCCAATATATGAGGTATCGCACCCATCAAACACTTCCCGCATATGCCTTCCCGTTTTCACTGTATCTATGTAATGGCTATCAGGGCGGTTTATTTTCTCATACGAAAATTCCACTCCGCAAAAACTAACCCGTTTGCTGTGAAGCTCTTCAACTGAAATCGTGTCCCAAGTCCAGTAGGTTTCGATACGTGTAGTCTTTCCAGTATGAACCGTTCTGGTGTGCATCGTATATCGTTGAGTTTTTTTTGATAAATATAACCATTCCCCTTCAATATTCGGATCGCTGACAGTATCAACTGCCTTTAATTCTCCGTAAATCAGACCATCTCCAGAGTTTACACTCATACAATGCCGGAAAATTTCTGGTTCTTCAATCTGGATAGCTTTTTGATAGCTCTCTCTTCCTGCATCTTGACTATCGCTGATTTTTCCAGAAATGAAAATTCCAATCATGATTGAAATAAGTGCAATAATAATACTGACCAGAATCTCTCTTTTTTTTACTTCCATGACTATTCCTCAAATAACTTTGTCGGAGCTGATACAGGCGCTTGATAATCAAGGCGTTCAAAATTTTGCACCTTATAACCTGTCCATGACAAGAATACTCTCGCCGGAAATCTCTTAACATAACTGTTATACGTTTTTATATTGCTGTTATAATTTTCGCGGTACTGAGATAACTGATTTTCAATGACTGTCAGCTCCTGCATGAGTTGTTTATAATTCTCATTCGATTTCAATTCTGGGTAAGAATATGTGACCGCTGCCAGCGCCGTGCTTACATCCTCAATCTGATTCCCTTTAGACATCTTATCTGCCAACTGATTAAGGGTGTCTGATTCATGTCTGTCGTACTGTTTAACGCAATCTGCCAAGTTGTATACTTTATCCACACGTGCTTTCTCTTGTACCTTAATATCGGATTCAGCCGTATATACCGACTCTTCCAATCCAATCGCTCTGTTCTGTGCCGACTGGATACCAACTGTAAATGTCAGCGCAGCGGCTATAATAATTCCGCCGATAATTACAAATAACTTCCCGTTCTTCATAAGTACGCTCCTTTTCTCTTTCACTCATCGGCTTTTTTCTAAAACACCGAAGCACTCTGTGCAATCGCCATCATTGCCCCAGTTGCCACCGCCGTGACGGCCGCGCAGCCAACCGCCACACGAAACCAGAACAACCGCTGCGCGTCCGACCGATACAGTCTTGCCGCCAGCTCTCTAACCCTCTGCTGGCTCTGACTCCGAACGGGTATGTACTGCAATTCTTTTCTTTCCATTACGCTTCCTCGCTTTCTTCTCATATTCTCGACAGGCATATTCCCGGTCGGATTCCATGCACCGCCAGAAGCTCTGGCAAGTGCTACACGATTTTCTCTTCTTTTCCCCGCCACACATAACCAGTCATTTCCCAAAATAATTTCGGACTGATATAATAATTGGTCCGTTTTCCTCGATCCACCTGCTCCATACTGGTAACCTGTTTCATATCCTGCGTTGCTTTTCCAATCGGAAGCCACCCACAAATGATCCCCGCCTGCACCCAGGTTGGATCCTTTCCCATCACTCTAGCAGCTACCGCCACCGGTACGCCGCCAGTGCCAAATTCCGGCACACTGCCTGCTGCCATGAGCATCCGACAGACATGCTCTGCTATTTCCTTCGACCGTGTAAGATCTTTTGCCGTCTCTGCCATAACCTCACTCTCCTCTATCATTGCCTTTTATCCTGTCTTATCCTATACTGTACTTACAGGCGTTGCCGCGCCGAGTACAAACGAAAGGATATTTTACCATGTCACAAAATGAACTCCAGCTCTTAACCGATCTTTATAATCGCTATAAAGACACCCACAAACGAGAGTGCTCTATTTGGTTTACAAATATGTCTCCCATTGAGAAAAGAAATATAGTTGACTCTCTAGCTCTACTAGAAGAATATGGATATATCCGCCTTACCGCTCAAGCCGTTGGGTTTTGCCAATTTATTCTTACTGTTGAAGGTATAAAATTTGCTGAAAACGGCTACAAAGAACCAGAACCATTTTCCATGTTTAGCGGTGACAATTCTATCTTCATCAACGGATCACAGAACACCGTAAGCAACAACTATAATAAAATCTCTGTCGATGTTTCTTCCTCTAATCTTCCCGACGATTGCAAGAAACTAATCGAAGAATTATTATACGAATTGAAAAATCCGTACATCACTCCAGAAAAGAAATCTAATGTGATAAACAAATTTCTAACCGATATTTCTTCTGGAGCAATTTCCGGCAC
>OLFT01000872.1_pt1 | contig 35583 bp, 30 predicted proteins | sample 1604921 | NCBI WGS metagenome assembly OLFT01 (sample SAMEA3888897, study PRJEB22519) | human gut metagenome | biome: human gut; feature: human-associated habitat; material: faeces | place: Denmark | collected 2013 | reverse complement strand
GTTTACCAGGTCAGGTCCGGAAGGAAGCAGCCAGAGCAGACGACGTGTGTGCCGGGATGTAGCTGGCAGGGCCCCCACCCATTTCGCCCTCATGATATGTCCCTTATATTTTCCCGGTCTTTATTCCTGCTATATTTAATACCTGATACAGATCACATATTATTTTTTGTTGCTAAAACAACCCGTTTTTATTCCATAATATTGACTTGTCATAAATCTGAAATGCTACTGCAATATTAATGTCATTTTCGTGTCATAAATAAAGCGCATCTTATTGCTGGGAATTTGTTGCCAGATCCATGCTATAAAATATATCTCTGGATCAGCATGTTAACTTCGTGTATTAATTATGATGATTTTATTGCACGGGAAGCGTAGCTATGACCACAGTGGTTTTGAATGTAAAAATTGACGCTGAGTTAAAAGAGAAGTTGCGTCATTATGCGGAAGTGAATAACGAGAACCTGGGTACGGCAACGGAAAAGCTGCTGCAGCTGGCTTTTCAGCTGGAGGCATCAGCAGGTGAGGCGGGGGTGACGGAAGAGGACATTGACAGCCAGCATACCGAAGAGGAAGCGACGCCATTAACCCCTAAAGAAATCAAAGCATTAAGAAAACTTCTGAAGAAGAAAAAATGAAACAACAATTCTCTACAGCCAGCAACTATAGCGAAGCCTGCGATATGTTGCGCTCAGGATACGTAAAACACGTTCGCCTGAACTGGAATATCGGTAGTGATGAGTTCTTTCGCATTGCCTCCGACTGGTGTGACACCGGCGCTAAAATTAAAAAAGATGAAGATGGCTTTATTATTTCCCTGAAAGGGTTTCCTATTCCGCGCCAGCATTAATGAAATTGCCTTATTTCCGTCACCGGGTTGCCATAACCAGATGGCAGGATACTCAGGCAATTTTATAAAAACATCTCATATACCTCATGGATGACGGACTTTTGACGGGCTGAAGCCAGCCCGTCGATATTTTCTTATATTATTTTCCGCAAACGCGTATTTTCCCGCTGTTCTGCAAGGCTATGCCACAATGGTTGTAGCGTGGAGAAGGCCTGGCGCAATGCTTCGTCCGGCAAGGTAAACGGCAGACGTAAATAGCGATCGAACGCGCCCTCCAGACCAAACCGCGTCCCGGTGCCGATATGGATCCCCTGGCTTTCCGCCCGCGCAGAGAACAGGGTGGCCAGCATGTCAGGGAGTTCCACCCAAAAAGAGAGTCCGCCTTCCGGTGGCGTAAAGCGCCAGCGGGGAAAATACTCTTTCATCAGCACTTCGCACATGTCCCGGCGCGCCTGCAGCATCTCCCGTCGCGGCGGTAGCAGCGTGGCGGCGTTTGCCAGCAGCCAGCTGCAGGCCAACTGCTCCAGCAGCGGCGTACCCAGGTCCAGAGAGTCGCGGGCCTGAATCAGCGAGGCGATCGTTCGCGCGCTGGCGCGGATCCAGCCGATGCGCAGTCCCCCCCAGAAACTTTTCCCGGCCGAACCGATAGTGATCACCGCGGCGTCGGGATTAAAGCAGGCCAGCGGCGGCGGGGGCGGGGCGTTATACCAGAGGTCGACCATGGTCTCATCGATCACCAGCGTTGTTCGCGTCCTGGCCGCTATGTCCGCGACCCGCTGGCGGGTAGGGGCATCCATACAGCGCCCGGTAGGGTTGTGAAAATCCGGCATCAGCCATGCCAGACGCGGCGCGGTCTGCGCAATGGTCGCCGCTAATCCATCGCAGTCCCATCCCTGCTGGGGGAGTGCGACCCCGACGGGCCGGCAGGAGGCGCCCTGAATGGCGCTGATGGCCATTGGATAGGTCGGGGCGTCAATGACCACCCGGTCACCGGGGCCGGTGAACAGACGCAGGATCAGCGCGAAGGCGCTGAGCGCGCCGTTGACCACCATCACTTCATCGGGCCGCGTCGGCAGGCCACGTTCGCTGTATCGCCGGGCAATCGCTTCCCGCAGCACCGGGAGCCCCTGCTGATCGTAGCCGGTCTGGGTGAGATAGGGCGGCAGCAGGGTCATGGCGTGCTGGAAGGCCTGATGGACCTCCGGACCGGCGCTGAGGGCAGCGGTAGAGAGATTGATCGTCGAGGGGGTCGCAGAGGGCGGCGGCAGATCGGCAGGGCGTTCCGGCAGGACAATGCGCGACCCGCTCCCCTGGCGGCTATGGAGAAACCCCTCCTCCCGCAGCTGGCCGAGGGCGCTGGCGATGGTCGTCCGGCTGACGTTGAGGGCTGCCGCCAGCTCGCGCTCGCCGGGCAGGCGCGTCTGTAGCGTCAGACGGCCATCGAGGATCAGCAGGCGGAGCGCTTCCGCCAGCTGGCGCCATAGCGGTGTGCGGGAACTGGACTCCTGCCAGTTGCCAAGCAGGCGTACCAGGGACTGTGTTCCAAAGCGTCGGGCTGACATAGCGATCCACTTTTCCAAAACTGGCCATTAATTATCAGTCCATTTTTGCTGATGATGAGGGCATTCGCAATGATGTTGAGGAAAAAATATGCTTCGTCGCCTGCTGCAGTTATATATCGGTCTGGTGCTCTACGGCGTGTCCACGGCGCTCTTCGTGCATGCTAATCTCGGCGCCGATCCGTGGGACGTTTTTCATCTTGGGGTGGCTAAACAGCTGGGGATCAGTTTCGGGACCGTGATTATCCTGACCGGCGCCGCGGTGCTGCTGCTATGGATCCCGATTCGGCAGATGCCGGGGCTCGGCACGGTGAGTAATGTTATCGTGCTGGGGCTGGCGGCGGACGCCACGCTGGCCGTCCTGCCTCCGCTGGAGTCGCTGGTGGCGCGCAGTGCGCTGCTGGTGGTGGCTATTGTGATGAACGCTATCGCCACCGGGATGTACATTGGCGCGGGCTTTGGCCCGGGTCCGCGCGATGGCCTGATGACCGGCCTGCACGCTCGCACCGGCTGGTCATTGCGCGGTATCCGTACGGCGATCGAGCTCTCCGTGCTGCTGATTGGCTGTCTGCTGGGGGGCAAGTTTGGCGTCGGAACCGTCATTTACGCGCTGTCGATTGGGCCGCTGATCCAGCTGTGCCTGCCGTGGTTCAGCCAGCCCGTCCGCCGCCGGGCGGTCAGCACTCCCCGGGAGAGCGTCTCCTGAAGGGAACCCGCGCCCTCGTCGTCAAGAAGAGGGCGCATTGTGGTTTACAGGCCGCTCAGGCCATGAAGCATCATGTAGATCCCTACCACAATAATCAGTAAGCCTGAGATCCAGGGCGCTTTGCGCGAGATGTCGTTAAGCCACGGCCAGCGGCGGGTGGCATGTTTCATGCTCAGGGCGGCGATAGCCCCGGAAGCCACCAGCGTCAGCGCCAGACCGACGCTAAAGCCCAGTACCAGCGTGGCGCCCAGCGAGAATTTCTTCAGCTGTAAACAGATAAGCAGTACGGTAATGGACGCCGGGCAGGGGATCAGCCCGCCGGTCAGGCCAAACATCACAATCTGCCCGGTCGTCACCTGGCGGCCATCGAAGCGCCGGTTAATCTCCTGAGCATGGGCCCGCTGATGCGCGTCCTGCCACTCCTCCGCCACCAGCGGCGCGCCAGGGGAGTGAGAATGATGGTGGTCATGATGTTCATGATGATGATGGTCATGGTCATGGTCATGGTCATGGTCGTGCCCGTGCTGAGGATGATGGTGGTGGGCGTGGGGCCGCGATTCGCGCCAGGTGCGCCAGAGCATCCAGCAGGCAATCAACACAATGACAATCCCCGAGATCAGCTGAAACCAGGGCTCAGAAGTCTGGGCGTTCCAGCCGCGGCCAAACCACAGGCCGGCCATGGCGATCAGCCAGACCACCGCGGTATGCGAGACCGTCGCCGCCAGCCCTAACAGAACCGCCTGCTTTAAGGTTCCCCGTACCGCCACGATAAAGGCGGCCATCATCGTTTTTGAGTGGCCGGGTTCGAGGCCGTGCAGCGCGCCGAGCAGTATCGCGCTGGGAATAAACAGCCAGGCATTGCCCTGCTGCAGAAGGGAAGTGAAATCGTTCATATCGGGATCCTTGCCAAAAGTGGCTCTATGCTACTCCCCCCCAGTAGTAAAATACTACCCCCCAGTAGAAAAAGAGGCTGATAAAAGGGATCATGCTATGCTGGCAAGCGTTGCCGGCGTCGAAGGTCGGGCAATGACGGCAGAATAAAACGGTGGATCGCGCAATGTCACACACAGTGAGAGACAAAAAGAAGTTACTGACCCGGCTGAAGAAAATTCAGGGGCAGAGTACCGCATTAGAGAAAATGCTTAATCGCGAGCATAAGTGCGCTGAGGTGCTACAGCAGCTGGCGGCGATCCGCGGCGCGGTCAATGGCATGATGCTGCAGGTTATCCAGGGGCATTTGACCGACCATGTGGTGAAAGAGCCAGATGAGACGCAGCGTGAAGCGGATCTGGAGACGGTGATGCAGGTGATTAAATCCTATCTGAAGTAGCCTCCGGCAGAGGGCGGCGAAGAGGCTGCGCCCGCTGACCTTCTGCGCAGGCTGCCTGCCGCTTAATGCGCATGGAGATTATCTTCCGCCCACTGAATAAATGACTCTTTTGGCAGCGCTTTGCTGTACAGCCACCCCTGGGCGTACTGAACGCCATGCTGTCGCAGCCAGTCGCGCTGGCTTTCGGTTTCCACCCCTTCGGCGACGGTGGTCAGATTGAGCGCCTTGGCCATTTCAATAATGTGCGGCGTCAGCGGCCGGTACTCGAGGGTATCGACAAAGGATTTATCGATTTTCAGCGTGTCGACGTCCAGCTTCTGCAGATAGCTCAGACTGGAGTAGCCGGTACCGAAATCGTCAATCGAGATCCGATGGCCAGCCTGACGGTAGTGAGCGATCACCGGCATGGTGGTCTCCGGGTCGACAAACCCGCGCTCGGTGATCTCAAGGATGATCTGTTCGGCGGCGATCCCCCAGTGCTGCAGCTGATCCTGTAACAGCGTGGGCAGGGTGGGAGAGCGTAAGTCATCCACCGACAGGTTGATGGAGATATGCACTTCCGGCCGCTGCCTCAGCCAGGGGCCCAGATCGGCGAAAATTTTCCTGACGATATCTTCCGTCAGCTGGGTGATCAGTCCGGTCTGCTCGGCCAGGGGAATAAAGATATCCGGCGATAAATAGGTACCGTCGGGTTGCTGCCAGCGCGCCAGCGCTTCGGCTCCGGCGATTTTCCCGTCCTGCAATGAAATAATCGGCTGATAGTGAACCTGAATCGCCTGGGAATGGAGGGCGTCCAGCATACTGTTGCGCGGTGAACGCAGGTGTCTCAGCAGGCGCAGCAGCAGCCAGGTGGCAAGCAGGCTGGTGAAGATGCCGGCCGGGAGCCAGAAAATCAACTGCTGTCGTATGTGCTGCTGCAGCGGCAGGGTGGATGACCAGGTCACAATGCCGGATCCCAGCTCGGGAATGCGCTGGATCCGGTAGACCGTATTATCCAGGGTAAGCATATTCAGGTGCGGGTCTTTAATCCGTTGCCAGGCCTTCGCCGGCAGCGGCTGGCTGCTGATCACCATTTTCAGATGGTCCAAACCAAACAGCATGCTATGGATCTTCTCCTCGCTGACGGGCGCCACATCAATGAAGGAGATGGGATCGATCATTACCATATGCTGCTGGCTGGCCATGGCCGTCATCTGGTGATTGAGGCCAAGATCGTTAATCGAGGTCAGCCAGGTGCGATAGCCGTCGGAGGCAATGTGGTCCGGTGGCGGGAAAGTCACCGCGACGCTATGGTCTTCCAGGGAGGAGCATTGCGGCACGGAATCCTGCAGCCAGAGCACTTCCTGAACGTAGCGGTGGGTATAGGCGATCCGGCGGAGGGTGAGCAGATGTTCAGGGCTACAGGACGAGGCTGTATGTGCATCGGCCTCCCGCAGCGCTTCCCGGGCCTGATCGGCGACCTGCAGCGTGCGGACGACGATGCGGTTGGAATAATCATCCAGTTCACGATAGAACTGCATTTTGGCCTGCCGCGCCGCCTGCCAGATGCTGAGCGAGATGGGCAGGATGATGGCCAGTATCAGCACCCCTGTAAACAGCGCCATCAGATGCCGGGTCCTCATGCCTGTGTCCTTATCGTTCGCCGGGTGTCATCAGTATATGCGAAAGATAAACCGGGCGCAGTGGGAGAAATCGCGCTGTGCGGGGAAAAAAACCGGCATCACAATAGCCTGCGATGCCGGGAGAGAAGGATGATTCCGATGCAGCAGAATAAAAATGAGGGTGTGAATGCCGGGCAGGATGTATTCCGGCATTCAGTCGCAGCATACGCTGCGCAGATGACAGCAATATGTTGGCTTAGTGCGCGTCTGGCGCCGTGATATCGGCGCTGATGCGCAGATCGTTCTCATCAAACACCATGCAGAAGCGGTCATCGAAGGCCAGATTAATCTTCTGCCACGGGCGGAAATGGACGTCGCCGGGCAGCAGAACCTTGACGTTATCGTGACCATAGCACTGGCCGAACAGGTAGGTATTGTTGCCCAGACGTTCCACCACTTCACATTGAAACTCCACCACGGTACCGGTGGAGACTTCAGGCGTGAGGTGCTCTGGCCGGATCCCCAGCGTTACCGCGGCGCCGGGGTTAAGCGGTTGGGTGGCAACGTTCAGGGTGAGCTGATGGTCCTGGGCGAGGGTGACCGTTAAACGCTCTGGCTGCCAGTCGCTGACGGTGGCGGGTAAAAAGTTCATCTTTGGCGAGCCGATAAAACCGGCGACGAATTTGTTGACCGGATTGTAGTAAAGCGCCATCGGCGAACCCATTTGTTCAACCTTTCCGTAGTTCATGACCACGATTTTATCAGCGAGAGTCATCGCCTCCACCTGATCGTGCGTGACATACACCATGGTGGTCTTCAGCTCCTGGTGCAGGCGGGCAATATGCAGGCGCATATCGACGCGCAGTTCCGCGTCGAGGTTAGAAAGCGGCTCATCGAACATAAACACCCGGGGATTACGCACGATAGCGCGGCCAATGGCCACGCGCTGCCGCTGGCCGCCGGAGAGCTGCTTCGGTTTACGGTCCAGCAGGTGAGAGAGCTGCAGCGTTTTGGCCACCATTTCCACCTGGCGACGGATCTCCGCTTTCGGCACTTTATTCACCTTCAGCCCGTAGCCCATATTCTCCGCCACCGTCATGTGCGGGTAGAGCGCATAGGACTGAAAAACCATCGCCACGCCGCGGCGGGCGGGGACCACATCGTTCATCACCTCATCGCCGATCAGCACCTCCCCGTCGCTAACCTCTTCCAGCCCGGCAATCATACGTAACAGCGTCGATTTTCCACAGCCGGAAGGGCCGACGAAGACCGCAAACTCGCCATCTTCAATATCGAGATTGACCTGGTGCAGCGTCACCGTGCTGCCGAACCTTTTGGTGACATTCCTCAGTCGTATATTGGACATCCACATTCCCCGAAGTGAGTAGCCGTTGTTTGCCGTTGGCGTGTCGCTGATTTGAGTGGAATTGTATTACGTGTAACAAAACAGCGTGACGATATTCAACAGCGCTAAAATCATGTCCTGACTATAACTTCCGCGGATTTTGCGCCATACAGCGGCGTTTCATTTCTGCAAGGATGATCACACAACTGGTAGCTTATGGTAGTTTTATCCCCAATCAAAGCGTAGCGTATAACAAAAGCGAATCAGCGTCTGTTTTCTATGTAACAACGCAGTTTGAAATGATTTTTTTTCTAACTGTCAGATGTAATTCAAATAAAAACCATTAAATTGTTATACCTTCACATGAGGTTGATAATGAAAAAGAACACGCTTGCTGCACTGATCCTTACCACCCTCGCGGCGGGGCAACTTACCAGCCTGCAGGCGCATGCCGCCGGGCAGCTCAACGTTTGGGAAGACATTAAAAAATCCACTGGCATCAAAACCGCGGTCAGCGATTTTGAGAAGCAGTACAACGTGAAGGTCAATCTGCAGGAGATGCCTTATGCCCAGCAGCTGGAAAAGCTGCGCCTCGACGGCCCGGCGGGCATTGGGCCGGACGTGCTGGTGATCCCGAATGACCAGCTCGGCGGCGCCGTCGTTCAGGGGCTTCTCTCGCCGCTCAACGTCGAGCAGGCGAAACAGGATGCCTTTACGCCAGCCTCTATCAATGCCTTCCGCATGGACAACGCGCTGTACGGCATCCCGAAAGCGGTGGAAACCCTGGTGCTTATCTACAACAAGGACCTGATCGACAAGCCGCTGGACAGCCTGCAGGCCTGGCTGGACTACTCGAAGACCCAGCGCGAGCAGAACAAATACGGCCTGCTGGCGAAGTTTGATCAGATCTACTACAGCTGGGGAGCCATTGGCCCGATGGGCGGCTATATCTTCGCGAAGAACGACGGCGGCGGTTTCAACCCGCAGCAGGTGGGGCTCAATACTCCCGGCGCTGTGGAAGCCGTGACCTTCCTGAAAAAATTCTATGCCGAGAAGGCTTTCCCTGCAGGGATCCTCGGCGATAACGGGCTGAACGCCATTGATTCGCTGTTTACCGAGAAAAAAGCGGCGGCGGTGATCAACGGCCCCTGGGCCTTCCAGCCGTATGAAGCCGCCGGTATCAACTATGGCGTGGTGCCGCTGCCGACCCTGCCGGACGGCAAGCCGATGAGCTCCTTCCTCGGCGTTAAGGGCTACGTGGTATCGACCTGGAGTAAAGACAAGGCGCTGGCGCAACAGTTTATCGAGTTCATCAACCAGCCGCAGTATGTAAAAGCCCGCTATGTCGCCATCGGCGAAATCCCGCCGCTGAAGGCGATGATTGACGACCCGGTGATTAAAAATGACGAAAAGGCCAGCGCCGTCGCCGTACAGTCGGCGCGGGCGATGGCCATGCCGGGCATTCCGGAGATGGGGGAAGTGTGGGGGCCGGCTAATGCCGCGCTTGAACTGAGCCTCACCGGCAAGCAGGCGCCGCAGGCCGCGCTCGATAACGCGGTGAAACAGATCAAGATGCAGATCGAAGCGATGCAGGCCAGCAATCAGTAATTTACCGTCACGTGAAGTCACCGAGCGGGAGGGGGACCTCCCGTTTGTAGAAGGAGTCGAGTGTGAGCATCCATTCCAGCGAAAATTTTAGCGACGCGCGCGGGCCCGGGCGCCATGCGTGGTGCGGCCTGCTGCTGGCAATCGTGCCGGGTTTCGGCCAGTTTTATCATCGCCAGTGGCTGAAGGGGCTGGTCTTCCTGGTGTTGTTGAGCAGCTTTCTGGGTATTTTTTATGACTTCCTGCGCGAGGGGCTGTGGGGGCTCTATACCCTGGGTGAAGAGGTGCCCCGGGATAACTCTATCTTCCTGTTAGCGGAGGGGATTATCAGCGTGCTGATCGTCGCTTTTGGCGTGCTGATCTATTTTCTCTCGCTGCGGGACGCGTGGCTGAACGGCAAAAAACGCGATGAGGGGGTCGCGCTGAACAGCGTGCGTAAGCAGTACCAGATGTTGCTGAGCGATGGCTTCCCGTACCTGATGATCACGCCAGGCTTTATTCTGCTGGTCTTTGTGGTGATTTTTCCCATTCTGTTTGGTTTCGCCATCGCCTTCACCAACTATAACCTGTACCACACGCCGCCGGCGAAGCTGGTGGACTGGGTGGGCCTGAAAAACTTCGTCAATATTTTCACCCTCTCCATCTGGCGCTCCACCTTCCTGGATGTGCTGCAGTGGACCGTGGTGTGGACGCTGCTGGCGACCACCCTGCAGTGTACGGTGGGCGTGCTGTTGGCGATTCTGGTGAACCAAAAAGATCTGCGCTTTAAGCCGCTGATCCGCACTATCTTTATTTTGCCGTGGGCGGTGCCGGGGTTTGTCACCATCCTCGTCTTTGCCGGGATGTTCAATGACTCCTTCGGGGTGATTAACAACGCGATCCTGTCATTCTTCGGCATCAGTCCAAAGGCATGGCTGACCGACCCGTTCTGGACCAAAACCGCGCTGATCATGATGCAGACCTGGCTTGGCTTCCCGTTTGTCTTTGCCATGACCACCGGCGTGCTGCAGGCGATCCCGGACGATCTGTATGAAGCGGCGACGATGGACGGCGCCAGCGCCTTTACCCGCCTGCGCACCATCACCCTGCCGCTGGTGCTGTACGCGATCGCGCCGATCATCATCACCCAGTACACCTTCAACTTTAATAATTTCAACATCATTTATCTGTTTAACAACGGCGGCCCTGCGGTGGCGGGATCTAACGCCGGCGGGACGGATATTCTGGTGTCGTGGATCTATAAGCTGACGATGTCCTCGTCGCAGTACGCCATCGCGGCGACCATCACTATCCTGCTGTCGATCTTCGTCGTCGGCCTGGCGTTGTGGCAGTTCCGCGCCACCAAATCCTTCAAAAATGACGACATGGCGTAAGGGAAGCAACATGGCTCAATCACCCAGTATTAAACGCGAAAAGTGGATCCGACTCTCTCTCACCTGGCTGGTGGTTATCCTGGTCTCGGTGGTGATTATCTATCCGCTGGTCTGGACCGTCGGGGCGTCGCTGAACGCCGGCAATAGCCTGCTGAGTACCTCGATCATTCCGGAAAATCTGTCGTTCCAGCACTATGCCGATCTGTTCAATGGCAATGTGAATTACCTTACCTGGTACTGGAACTCGATGAAAATCAGCTTCCTGACCATGGTGCTAACCCTGATTAGCGTCAGCTTTACCGCCTACGCCTTCTCCCGCTTTCGCTTTAAAGGGCGGCAGAACGGGCTGATGCTGTTCCTGCTGCTGCAGATGATCCCGCAGTTTTCCGCGCTGATTGCCATCTTTGTGCTGTCGCAACTGCTTGGCCTGATTAACAGCCATCTGGCGCTGGTGCTGATCTACGTCGGGGGAATGATCCCGATGAACACCTGGCTGATGAAGGGGTATCTCGACGCGATCCCCAAAGATCTGGATGAGTCCGCCCGCATGGACGGCGCCAGCAGCTTTCGCATCTTTATCGAGATCATCATGCCGTTGTCGAGGCCGATCCTCGCGGTGGTGGCGCTGTTCTCCTTCACCGGCCCGCTGGGGGATTTCATCCTCTCCAGCACCATCCTGCGTACCCCGGATAAATACACCCTGCCTATCGGTCTGTATAACCTGGTGGCGCAAAAAATGGGGGCCAGCTACACCACCTACGCGGCGGGGGCGGTGCTGATTGCCGTGCCGGTCGCGATCCTCTATCTGGCGTTACAAAAATACTTCGTCTCCGGCCTGACCTCGGGCAGTACTAAAGGATAAGCACATGAAAAGATTTACACCCGCATGGCTTGCGGTTTGTCTGGCATGCAGTTTTTCCCCCCCTTCGCTGGCGGCGGACGCGCTTGAAACCCGCGCCTTTCAGGGCATGCCGGCGGACTTTATTAAAGGCGCGGATATCTCCACGCTGCTGGATGCTGAAAAGCACGGGGCGACCTTCTACGACCAGAATAACCGGCGTAAGGATCCGATCGCCATTCTGAAAGAGAACGGCGTCAACTATGTTCGCCTCCGCCTGTGGGTGGATCCGCAATCGGCAAGCGGCGAGGGCTATGGCGGCGGGAATAACGATCTGGCCACGACCCTGGCGCTGGCGAAACGCGCGAAAGCCCAGGGAATGAAGCTGCTGCTCGACTTTCATTACAGCGATTTCTGGACCGATCCCGGCAAGCAGTTCAAACCGAAGGCCTGGGAAAAGATGGATTACCCACAGCTGAAAACGGCGATTCATGACTATACCCGGGATACCATCGCCCGCTTTAAGCAGGCGGGCGTCCTGCCGGATATGGTGCAGATCGGCAATGAGATCAATGGCGGTATGCTGTGGCCGGAAGGGAAAAGCTGGGGGCAGGGGGGCGGAGAGTTCGACCGGCTGGCTGGTCTGCTGAACGCGGCCATTGATGGCCTGAAGGCGAACCTGCACAACGGCGAGCAGGTGAAAATCATGCTGCATCTGGCTGAAGGGACCAAAAACGATACCTTCCGCTGGTGGTTTGACGAAATAGAGAAACGCCATGTGCCGTATGACGTGATCGGTTTGTCGATGTACACCTACTGGAACGGGCCGATCAGCGCCCTGAAGGCCAATATGGATGACATCAGCAAACGCTATAACAAAGACGTTATTGTCGTCGAGGCGGCCTATGCCTATACCCTGGCCAATTGCGATAACGCGGAAAATAGTTTCCAGGCCAAAGAGGAAAAGGACGGGGGATATCCCGCCAGCGTGCAGGGACAATATCGCTATATCCACGATCTGATGCAGGCGGTCATCGATGTTCCCGACCAGCGCGGCAAAGGGATTTTTTACTGGGAGCCCACGTGGATTGCCGTTCCGGGAAATACCTGGGCCACCCCGGCGGGGATGAAATATATCCATGACGAATGGAAAGAGGGCAATGCGCGTGAAAATCAGGCGCTATTTGATTGCCAGGGAAAAGTATTGCCGTCGGTAAAAGTATTTAATTAATTTTTTGTCGTTCTTTTCAGGAAGTTTATTATGAATAAATTTGCACCTTTACATCCAAAGGTTAATACGCTGCTGCATGGCGCAGATTATAACCCGGAACAATGGGAGAATGACCCCGATATTATTGATAAAGACATTGCCATGATGCAGCAGGCAAAATGTAATGTGATGTCGGTGGGAATATTTAGCTGGGCGAAACTTGAGCCGTGCGAAGGGGTATTTGATTTCGCCTGGCTGGATACTATCCTCGATAAACTGTATGCCGCCGGCATTCATGTTTTTCTGGCCACGCCGAGCGGCGCGCGTCCGGCGTGGATGTCACAGCGCTATCCGCAGGTTCTGCGGGTGGGGCGCGATCGGGTGCCAGCCCTGCACGGCGGCCGTCACAACCACTGTATGTCATCGCCGGTGTATCGTGAGAAGACCCTTAAAATCAATACTCTGTTGGCGGAGCGCTATTCTGCGCATCCGGCGGTGCTGGGCTGGCATATTTCCAATGAATATGGCGGCGAATGTCATTGCGAGCGCTGCCAGACTCGCTTTCGCGACTGGCTGAAGGCGCGGTACCAGACCCTGGAGAATCTCAACCAGGCCTGGTGGAGCACTTTCTGGAGCCATACCTACAGCGACTGGTCGCAGATTGAATCGCCTGCGCCGCAGGGCGAGGTGTCGATCCACGGCCTGAATCTGGACTGGCATCGCTTTAATACCGCCCAGGTGACCGATTTCTGCCGCCATGAAATCGCCCCGCTGAAGGCGGCGAATGCCTCCCTGCCGGTGACCACCAACTTTATGGAGTATTTTTACGATTACGACTACTGGCAGCTGGCGGAGGTGCTGGACTTTATCTCCTGGGACAGCTATCCGATGTGGCACCGCGACAAAGACGAAACCGCGCTGGCCTGCTATACCGCGATGTATCACGACATGATGCGCAGCCTGAAGGGCGGCCAGCCGTTTGTGCTGATGGAGTCCACGCCGGGCGCCACCAACTGGCAGCCGACCAGCAAACTGAAGAAACCGGGGATGCATATTCTCTCTTCGCTGCAGGCGGTGGCGCATGGCGCCGACTCGGTGCAGTATTTCCAGTGGCGCAAGAGCCGTGGTTCGGTTGAGAAATTCCACGGCGCGGTGGTCGACCACGTTGGGCATATTGATACCCGCATTGGCCGTGAAGTCAGCCAGCTCGGCGAGATCCTCAGCAAGCTGCCGGCGGTGAGGGGGTGTCGCACCGAGGCGAAAGTGGCGATTATCTTCGACCAGCAGAACCGCTGGGCGCTTGATGACGCCCAGGGGCCGCGCAATCTGGGTATGGAGTATGAGAAGACGGTCAATGAGCACTACCGTCCGTTCTGGGAGCAGGGCATCGCCGTCGATGTGATTGACGCCGACGCTGATTTAACGCCGTACCGGCTGGTGATTGCCCCGATGTTATACATGGTGCGCGACGGCTTTGCCGGGCGGGCGGAGGCGTTCGTCGCCAGCGGCGGCCATCTGGTGACTACCTACTGGACCGGCATCGTCAACGAGTCCGATCTCTGCTATCTCGGCGGCTTCCCGGGCCCGCTGCGCAATCTTCTGGGCATCTGGGCGGAGGAGATCGACTGTCTGAATGACGGCGAGTTTAATCTGGTGCAGGGCCTGGCCGGGAATCAGTGCGGACTTCAGGGCCCCTATCAGGTGCGCCATCTCTGTGAACTGATCCATACCGAAAGCGCGCAGACGCTGGCCACCTACCGGGATGATTTTTATGCCGGAAGGCCAGCGGTGACGGTGAACGGCTTCGGGAAAGGTAAAGCCTGGCATGTGGCCTCCCGCAACGATTTGGCCTTCCAGCGCGACTTTTTTGCCGCCCTGAGCAAGGAGCTGGCGCTGCCGCGGGCAATCGCGGCGGATTTACCGCCCGGAGTGGTGGCCACCGCGCGCACCGACGGTGAGAGTACGTTTGTCTTCCTGCAGAACTACAGCGCGCAAAGCCATACCCTGAGCCTGCCGCCAGGGTATCGGGATTGCCTGACCGACGCGGCGGTGTCGGACCCGCTGACCCTGTCAGCATGGGATTGCCGTATTCTCCGTCGCCACGCGTAATCCTTTTTCTCCACGCCTGCTCTGACGAGCAGGCTTTTTTTTATCTATTACCCTGGAGTTTATGATGGTGAGTTTAAAATCTTTCCTGCACTATTTCTCGCCTGCGCGTCCGGCACAGCCGTTAAGCGAAGCGGAAAAACAGCAAATCGAGGCGCTGATTCAGGCCTTCGGCGGTGAAGCGAATATTACCCAAGTGGACGCCTGTATTACCCGTCTGCGGGTAACGGTTCGTCATCTGGCGGCCGTGGACTCTGACGCATTACAGCAGCAGGGCGCGCTGGGCGTCATTATTCTTGGTCAGCAGGTTCATGCTATTTTCGGTAAGCAGTCCGATGCGCTACGTCAATTGCTGGATGACCATTTTGCCGCGCGGAAATAAATAAAATGGGATAACCTGAAAACAGGTTATCCCGAAAATAAGACAAAGACAGCAGTGGCAATAATGATTACCGGAGGGTAATTAATGACCTTAGCGTTGGAGATATCAATAACGTATTTTTCTTACCAGAGCGATATTACCACCAGGCTTCAACCTGCACGCCGAAATTCCAGGTATTATTCGCCGTCTGGTCTTCAAATGGTTTACCATCTTCGGAATCATTCAGATACGACGCGAAAATACGTAATTCCGGACGTGACATAAAGTCCGGCCCGTCCGCCAGACCCAGCGCAATGGTATATTTCTCACCGGCCTGTTTGTAACTGGTGCCATTGTTGTAGCTGTCTTTCTGATAGAAACCGCCGACTTCGCCAATCAGGCGCACGTAGTCGGTGAACTGATACTGCCCGCGGGCGACCAGCGACAGCATCCGCGTTTTGTCGGTGTAGTCGGTAATATCATCCGCCGAGCCCCAGGTCAGAACGTGGTTGATGGAGAACTTCTCGGTAATGGGGATCAGACCGGTGTTAATCACGCGATAGCCGGTGGCGTCATTCACGTAGTTCCACATATCGTACCAGCCGCCGCCCTGGGAGACCATATTCTGCGCCAGCCCTTTGTTGGCATACTGCAGCACGGTTTTGTTATAGCCGCCCAGCATATCCTGACTGATTTCACCGGTTAGCATCACGCCATTTTCGGCATCGTACAGCCCGCCGTAGCTGTCCTGTTTTTTGGTGGTGTTCGGCATGGCGTAGTCGATGCCGAATTCGGTCCACGACCCGGACCACGGCTTCCATCCCGCATAGCGTAAATCGATATAGTTGATATTGACGTTGCTGTCGCCATCGACGCGATAGTCAACGTCGTTGGCATCGCCGCGGATCCACGCCAGCGAGACGGCGCCCGGGCCAAGGGTGTAGTTTTCCACCCCGGCCCCGGAGCCGGAAATGTTCCAGTATTTGGTATCGATGATGTGCAGATCGTGACGCTGATAGTAACGTTTGCCGCCCCAGATCACCGCATTCGGATCGCCCGGGATCAGCCCTTTGATCTGCAGATTCAGCTGACGTAAGCCGAACTGCGCGTCATCGTTCAACGTGGTTTCATTATCGTTAGAGCCATCGGAGACCATGCTGACCATGCTGTCGAGATAGAAACTGACATCATCTTTTTTGTAGACCTCGGAGCCCAATTCCAGTTCGCCATAGGTATCCGATTCGTTCCCCAACCGGCCCAGCTTGTTCTTTTGCCATTCCGCTTCGCTACCGTCGCCGGAGACCCCAACCCCGGCGCGCAAATAGCCATGAAAATCAACGGTCGGGATCGCAGCGGTAGCCGCAAAGGCGGAAGGGGTGATTAGCGCAGCGGCTAATGCTGTGGAAAGGGCGCGCAGTGTCGTATTCATCTCTATCCTCTTATTGTTTTGTATTACGTTCACATAACTGATGTCATAAAATGCCTAAATGTAACTTCAGGCAAACGAGATATGATTATTATGTGACTAAGTGCAAATAATAACGCTGTTTTTTGTTGTGATGAGTGAGGTGATTCACAATTGACCTGGTTGTGAACGTAATACTTTTTGTGGTCTAATTTTGCGGTGAGAAGTGGCGGTGAGCGTTTTTTCAAATGGCCCCTGTTACAATCATGGGATAACAACATAAGGAACCGGACCATGAAGTCTAAAAGCGCTACTCTGGAAGACGTCGCACGTCATGCGGGTGTCTCTTACCAGACCGTGTCCAGGGTACTCAACAAATCTGCCAATGTATCCGAAGCGACGCGCCGCAAGGTGGAGAAATCGATAGAGGCTCTACGCTATGTGCCCAACCGGCTGGGGCAGCCGCTGGTGGGGAAGGAGAGCCAGACGGTGGGGCTGGTGACGATTTCGCTGGCCTGGCATGCCCCCTCCCAGGTGGCGGCGGCGGTAAAACGCTATGCCAACCTGGAAGGTTACCAGGTCCTGATTTCGATGATCGATGAGAGCGTCAACCAAAGCATCCAGGATTCCATCAATGAGCTGAAGTCTCAGCGGGTGGATAAGGTCATTATCAACGTGCCGCTGGAGACCGAACAGGCGCAGAAAATCGCCGCTGACAACGATGATATCGTCTGCCTGTTTCTCGATGTTGATCCCTACAGCTCTGTGTTTAACGTTTCGTTTAACCCGGCGGACGGCACCCGGGCCAGCGTCAAATATCTCTACGAGATGGGGCATCGGGAGATCGCGCTGCTGGCGGGGCCGGACAGCTCCGTATCGGCCAAACTGCGGCTGAAAAGCTGGCTGGAGACCCTGGATGGCTACGGTCTGAAGCCGGTGACCGTCCTGCACGGCAACTGGGATGCGCAAAGCGGCTACGCCGGCGCGCTGCAGATGCTGCGTGAAACGCCGAACTTCAGCGCTGTGCTGGTGGGCAATGACCAGATGGCGCTGGGGGTGCTCAGCGCCTTCCATCAGCATCAGGTGGCGGTGCCGGGAGAGAAATCGGTGATTGGCTATGACGATACCTATGAAAGCTCCTTTTTCTATCCGGCATTGAGTACGGTATCGCTGGACCTCGACCTGCAGGGTAAAGAGGCGGTGCGGCGGATCCTCGCCAGTACCAGCGGCGCGGCGCATACCTCATCCATCCTGCCGGCGCGCCTGGTGATTCGCCATTCCAGCGGCGCCAGAGTCGAGCAGGGGAAAGATCTGCAGGCTATCGCGGAGCAACTTCGCGCTATCGCCCACCGTCTGGCGCCCTGAAGCCAAAGGCGAGGAAACTCGCCTCTTTGTTATTACCCCTGCTATGACCATGGTTGATCTTTGTCGTGGAACGGCGTAACTTTATTGTTATGTTATAACATAATGATGAGGTCATCATGAAAGCCCATATCCATCCTCCCTATCGCACGGTGGTGTTTCACGACACCAGCGCCAATGAATATTTTAAAGTTGGCTCAACCATCCGCACCGAACGCGTGATTGAGCTCGACGGTGAGACGTATCCGTATGTGACGATCGATGTCTCATCGAAATCGCATCCTTACTACACCGGCAAACAAAAAACGTTCGCCAGCGAGGGTAGCGCGGCCCGTTTCCGCCAGCGCTTCGGCGGCTTTATTGATGCAAAAAGGAAGGCATGATGCAGGTCGTTAACTCATTACGCAGCGCCAAACAGCGCCACCCGGATTGCCAGCTGGTCAAACGCAAAGGGCGGCTGTACGTGATCTGTAAGAGCAACCCCCGCTTTAAAGCGGTGCAGGGGCGCAAAAAACGTCGTTAACGGAAGCTTTCCAGGGGACGGCGCTGCTGGCCGTCGGCGGTAAAATTGTCGGCGGCCAGCCATTGGCGCATGGCGCTATCCAGCTCCGGCCATTCGCCATCAATCACTGAAAACCAGTCCGTGTCCCGGTTGTGTCCTTTGCTCACCAGCGCCTGACGAAAACGTCCTTCGTACTGAAATCCCAGTCGCCTTGCCGCCCGGCCTGACGGCGTATTGAGGCTATTGCATTTCCATTCATAGCGACGGTAGCCGAGCGTCCCGAAAACATACTGCATCAACAGCCAGTGCGCTTCGGTGGCCATAGCCGTTCGGCTCAGCAACGGAGAGAAATGGACATGCCCCACCTCGACCACGCCGTGGTTGGCATCGATGCGCATTAACGCCAGCGACCCGACCGCCGTCCCGCGCTGCTGGTCAACGACGGCGAAATGGATAGGATCGGTCAGCGTCGCAACCTGCGCCACCCAGGCGCTAAATTCAGCCAGACTGCTTTCCGGTTCGCGCAGCAGCCACGTCCAGCTGCGGGCGTCGGGCGCCAGCTGGTGGGCAGCAAACAGATCGCTGGCGTGGGCGAGGGTGAGCGGTTCGAGCCGACAGCGGCTGCCCTGAAGTACCTGCCGCGTTGGCCAGGGGCGGGGTTGCCAGTCGGGCAGCGCGGCGCCGAGCGCCTGACCAAACTGATTGTATTCACACATTGCGGTTTCCTTATTGGGGATGTACAGGCAGCGTACGCGCTGGCTGGTTCCATAAAAAGTGCCACCAGAGTATGTTCTTATGGATCCACGAGGAGGTGACATGAACATACCGGACGATGCGTTTTATGGATTGGTGACGCAGGGGATGCGGCAGCGAACGGACGAAACCCTGCAGCGGGCCCTTTACCACACTTTGCGCCATGCCATCCTGCAGGGAACCCTGGCGGCCAGCTGCCGTTTGCCAGGATCGCGCGTGATTGCCGGTCGACTGCATCTGTCGCGCAATACGGTGAATGCCGCACTCGAGCAGCTGACGCTGGAAGGATACCTGACGCGAAGCCGTCAGGGGACGCAGGTTGTGCCGCTCGCCGCCAGCCGCCGGCAGGAGGTAAATGCGCCACCCGTTGTGCTGTCTGAGAGGCTGCAGGGGCTGCCAGCCGCTATGCGCCGTGACTCGCCGGCGCTGCCGTTTACGCCTGGCATGCCGGCGGTGAACTATTTCCCGCTGCCGCTGTGGCGGCGGTTAATGGATAAGGCTTTACGCGACGAGGGCAGCACGCTGCTGGGCTACGGTGAGGCCGCGGGCGATCCCCAACTGCGGGAGGCGATCGCTCGCCATCTGGCGCTCTCCCGGGGTATTCAGTGCGATATCCGGCAGATCGTCATCACCGAGGGGGCGCTGGAAGGGGTCAACTTATGCGCCTCGCTGTTGACCAACCCGGGCGACAGCGTGTGGCAGGAAGAGCCGGGATACCTGGGCGCCAGGAGTGGTTTCCAGCGGGCGGGGCTGCAGGTCTGCGGGATGGCCGTCGATCATGAAGGGATGTGTATGGCCAACGGCGCGGCAGAGCCACCCCGGCTGATTTTCACCTCTCCCTCTCATCAGTATCCCCTTGGGAGCGTTATGAGCGCCGCGCGGCGTCTGGCGCTGGTGGAGTATGCCCATCGGCACGGCGCGTGGATTGTGGAGGATGACTACGACAGCGAGTTTCGCCACAGCGGAGAGCCGATCCCGGCGATGCTGGGAATGGTCCCGGATGCCCCGGTGGTCTATCTCGGCACCTTCAGCAAAACCCTTTTTCCGGCGCTACGTATCGGTTTTATGGTAATGCCGCCCGCGCTGGCGGATGCCGCTCAGGAGGCCATTGGCGCGCTGCTGCGCGGGGGGCACCGCGCTGAACAGCGGGCGCTGGCCAGCTTTATCGAGAAGGGGCACTATGCGCGTCATCTGGCGGCGATGCGTCGTCTGTACCGCAAACGTCAGCAGCTGCTGCGCGAGGCGCTGGCGCAAGAGATCACCGTGCCGTGCGAAGTCCTTGGTGGGGAAGGGGGGCTCCATTTGACGCTGGCCATCGAGGGGATCGACGATCGTGCGATAGCGCAGCAGGCGCGTCAGTTTCAGCTGGCGCCCGCTGCGCTAAGTCATTTCTATCTCGACCCGCGGCGGGGGCGGAGCGGGCTGGTGCTGGGGTATGGCAATACTTCTGCTTCCCGCTATCCGCTGGCGCTGCGGACGCTGAATCGTCTTATTGCGCAGTACCGGCTCGGGTCAGCGTAAAGACATCGTAAAAGGAGAGATCGCCTTTGGTGTCGACCATTTTTTTAAGCTGCGCCTTCTGCTCGCTATCGACGTCCGGCGACTGCAGGATGCGGTCGATCAGCTGTCGGGGGACAAAGCGGGTGTTGTACCATTCGCCGTTGTAACACACGCGAAAGTCGAGGACATCGATATCTTCGTAACGATAGCGTGGATAGACGTCAAAGAAGAAAAAAGCGTTGAACAGGATGAACAGCACCACCAACAACCAGACCGAATCCACCAGCGTTTCAGAGCGCAGCATCACCACCAGCGTCGCCAGAAACGCGGCATACATGGCAACAAACAGGCCCGGATGGTTACGGATAAAACTGATGCTAAAACGCGGGCGATTATCGCGTTTTTCCTGCACGTTCAGTTCGTCAATGGTGTGAGTTAGCAGGCGTTGTATTTCTGTCATCTTGGTCCCCGAATTCTGCAATAAGCCTGCCCCGTGCGCCCGGTGGCTCGGGCGTGGCAGGCTCAGCCTGAAGGCTATTTTATGTTGCAGTATTCTGCGGAGAAAGTAACAGATCAGTTACAGAAAAGCATAACAGTTACGCATTTGGCGGCGGAAGGCGCTTGATGATCTGCGCCGGGTTGCCGCCGACAACGGTACTGGCGGGGACGTCTTTAGTGACCACCGCTCCGGATGCGATGACCGCATTATCGCCAATGGTCACCCCGGGATTGATCACCGCCCGACCGCCAATCCACACATTGTGGCCAATGGTCACCGGTTTGCCATATTCCTGGCCGCTGTTTCGGGCCTCAGCATCCAGCGGATGGGTGGCGGTATAGATATGGACGCCCGGGGCCAGCATGCAGTTATCGCCAATATGGATAGGGCAGACGTCCAGCATCACGCAGTCAAAATTGGCGTAAAAACCGGCGCCGAGAAAGATATTGTAGCCGTAGTCGCAGCGAAAGCTTGGCTCGATATACGCATCGCCAGCGCGACCGAGCAGCTCGGCGAGAATACGCTGACGTTCTTCCTGCGCATCCGGGGCGGAATGATTATAACGGTGCAGCAGCTGTCTGGCGCGCAGACGATCGGCGCGTAGCGTTGGGTCGCCAGATAAATAGAGCTCACCGGCGATCATTTTGCGTTTTTCTTCACTCATTGGTCTTCCTTATACCTGACGTTAGATGGCCGCAGCAGTATAAAAAAGAAACCGGTTACAGGTTTGCTGTTGGCTAAATGATGTGATGACTATCACAAAGATACCCTGCTGAGGCTGGCGATTACCGCCCGGTCAGCAGATCGCGTCGGGCGCGGTAATTAGCGGATAAATTTCCAGACGGACGTCGGGATCTTATCGTACAGCTTATTCATGGTCAGTTCAGCCAGACGATGATCGGCGGCTGAGTAAAATACCGCCAGCTCATTATCAGAAAGTTCATATTTGTTTTTTTCAATGACGCGCTCCAGCGTGTCAATTGTCTGGCAACGGCGTAAGCGCATCAAATAGTCTGTTTTAGTTAATGGCTTATCAGACATAATTCCACCTTTTGATTGTAATAATCCTAACACGAAAGACTGGCCGGATTTTCCCGGCTGGCGTTGACAAAACAACGAAATAACCGATTACCGGATTTTTTCCACTTTTGCAAATCCGTAGAGTTAATGCCGTAGTTACTGAACAACGTAAATGTATCGTCCAGATATTCGTCAACCTGAGCGATCAGCTTATTATCCTCAGCGTACTTAATTTTATAATTAAGGGCGAATGTGGCAATGTGCTCGATCAGTTCATTTAACTGGAGATTGACAGCCGATGTCGGGTCGTTGACCCAGCCATGGTTGCTCTCTTCCAGGTTTGCAAGGCAGTCATGATACAGCGTTTCGCAGAGAAAGCGTAGTTGTGCGATATCATGTCTTTTTGGCGAGTATTCGTCCATAACGCATCCCCTTTTGAGTGGTTTAAACGACGACTAACAAACACCGTTGTGGGATGAACACGACTAACTGACCTGACACTAACTGAGTAATCCTGCTGATTTAACTATAATCCACTCTCCAACAGATTTCATCGTGCTATTACGAAAAATTACAATTATCAGAGAGAAATTATCTTAAAAATAGACGAATTAAATTCTGCGGCCCGGGCGCGCAGCCTGAAAAATAGAGATGTCTTATCAATCATTGGCTTAAGGCAGGCAGTCGTCGCGTTCAGAAACCGCTGGCCGTGATGATATTAGGATTATTCCTGGTAAATGAGCGTAAGAAGATCCTAAGGGCTAAACAGCGTGATAGATATAGCCGGGAACACATCGATATATATTAAATGCAGCGCGAAAAATAAACAATGGCAATATGTGCCCTGTGGGTAACGATCAAAAAAAGGGCCGCAGTAGCGGCCCTTTGTTCATCAGTGCAGATTAATGATGCTCAACCTGATGGCTGTGCTCAATATCTTCCGATTTCTTACTAAAGCGGCGTCGCACCACCACAAAGAACACCGGCACGAAGAAGATTGCCAGGATCGTCGCGGTCACCATCCCGCCCATTACGCCTGTACCTACGGCGTTCTGCGCACCGGAGCCCGCTCCGGAGCTGATAACCAGCGGCATTACCCCAAGGATAAACGCCAGGGAGGTCATCAGGATCGGACGCAGACGCATACGTACCGCTTCAAGCGTCGCCTCAATCAGCCCTTTGCCCTCTTTCTCCATCAGGTCTTTGGCGAATTCAACGATCAGTATCGCGTTCTTCGCCGACAGGCCGATGGTGGTCAACAGGCCGACCTGGAAGTAAACGTCATTGGTTAAACCGCGGAAGGTGGCGGCTAACAGCGCGCCGACCACACCCAACGGTACGACCAGCATGACCGAGAACGGAATCGACCAGCTCTCATACAGCGCTGCCAGACACAGGAAGACGACAATCAGCGAGATGGCATACAGGGCAGGGGCCTGGTTACCGGACAGCCGCTCCTGATAAGACATCCCGGTCCAGTCGTAGCCAATACCCGACGGCAGTTTACCCGCCAGCTCTTCCATCAGGCTCATCGCCTCACCGGTACTCTTGCCTGGCGCTGCCTGGCCAAGAATTTCCATTGATGGCAGACCGTTGTAGCGTTCCAGACGTGGCGAACCGTATTCCCAACGCGAGGTGGAGAAGGCGGAGAACGGCACCATCTGGCCATCACTGCCGCGAACATACCACTTGCCGATGTCTTCCGGCAGCATACGGTATTTCGCTTCGGACATAATGTACACTTTCTTCACGCGGCCGCGGTCGATAAAGTCGTTGACATAGCTTCCGCCCCAGGCCGCGCCCAGCGTGGTGTTAATGTCGCTGATGGAGACGCCCAGCGCCTGGGCTTTTTCCTGATCGATATCGACTTTGAACTGCGGTGTATCTTCCAGACCGTTAGGACGCACGCCGGTCAGCACGTCAGGATGCTGTGCCACCATGCCAAACAGCTGGTTACGTGCCTGGGTCAGTTTTTCGTGTCCCAGGCCGCCCTGGTCAATCAGCTGGAAGTCAAAGCCGGTCGCGGTACCCAGTTCAACGATAGCCGGCAGGTTAAAGGCGAAGACCATCGCGTCTTTAATCTGCGAGAAATAGCCCATCGCCCGACCGGTGATCGCTTCAACTTTGTTTTCGTCGCCTGGACGCTGACTCCAGTCTTTCAGCGAGACGAACGCGATACCGGTGTTCTGGCCGCGGCCGGCGAAGCCGAAGCCGTTAACCGCAAACACGGATTCCACGTTGTCCTTCTCTTTGGTGAGATAGTAATTCGTCATCTCATCCAGCACTTTCTGCGTGCGCTCCTGGGTGGCGCCGGCAGGCAGCTGGGCCATACTCAGGAACACCCCCTGGTCTTCGTCCGGCAGGAACGAGCTCGGCAGACGAACGAACAGCCACGCCATACCCACCACGATGATCAGATACAGCACCAGATAACGACCGGTGCTGCGCAGAATGTTGCCTACGCTGTCGGTGTAATGGTGCGTGCTCTTATCGAACATGCGGTTAAACCAGCCGAAGAAACCCGTGGTCGCGCCATGGCTGCCTTTCTGAATAGGCTTCAGCATCGTGGCGCACAGCGCCGGCGTCAGGATCAGCGCGACCAGTACCGATAGCGCCATCGCGGAAACGATGGTGATGGAGAACTGGCGATAGATGGCCCCGGTTGAGCCGCCGAAGAACGCCATCGGGATAAATACCGCCGACAGCACCATGGCGATACCTACCAGCGCGCCCTGAATCTGCCCCATCGATTTACGCGTCGCTTCTTTCGGCGGCAGGCCTTCTTCGGCCATGACGCGCTCGACGTTCTCGACCACCACGATGGCGTCATCCACCAGCAGGCCGATGGCGAGCACCATCCCGAACATCGTCAGGGTGTTTATCGAGAAGCCAAACGCCGCCAGCACCGCGAAGGTCCCTAACAGGACCACCGGCACCGCGATGGTCGGGATCAGGGTGGCGCGGAAGTTCTGCAGGAACAGATACATCACCAGGAAGACCAGGATGATCGCTTCCACCAGCGTTTTAACCACTTCGTGAATAGAGATTTTCACGAACGGGGTGGTGTCATACGGGTAAACGATTTTCATCCCCGACGGGAAAAACGGCTCCATCTTCGCCAGTTCAGCGCGGATCGCGTTGGCGGTATCCAGCGCGTTCGCGCCGGTAGCCAGTTTAATACCCAGACCGGACGCAGGCTGGCCGTTATACTTCGCCACCACGTCATAGCTTTCGCCACCCAGTTCAATTTTGGCGACATCACGCAGACGAACCTGGGAACCATCCTGGTTCACCTTCAACAGGATGTTGCCAAACTCTTCCGTATTGGTCAGACGCGTCTGTGCGACGATGGAGGCGTTGAGCTGCTGGCCTTTCACCGGCGGCGTACCGCCTAACTGACCAGCGGCTACCTGGGCGTTCTGCGCTTTCAGCGCGCTGATCACGTCCACCGGCGTGAGCTGGAAGTTATTCAGTTTATTCGGATCCATCCAGATACGCATCGCGTACTGGGAACCGAACAGCTGAACGTCGCCGACGCCGCTGGTACGGCTGATCGGGTCCTTCATGTTGGCCGCCACGTAGTCCGAAATGTCGTCCTGGTTCATGGTGCCGTTGGTGTTAATGACGCCGACAACCATCAGGAAGCTGCTGGACGCTTTCTCAACGCTGATCCCTTGCTGCTGTACTTCTTGCGGCAGCAGAGGGGTGGCCAGGGCCAGCTTGTTCTGAACCTGAACCTGGGCGATGTCCGGATCGGTACCGGATTCGAAGGTCAGGGTGATGGTCGCCGTACCGGTGGAGTCGCCATTCGAGGACATGTACATCAGGTGATCGATACCGTTCATATTCTGTTCGATAACCTGAGTCACGGTGTTCTGCACGGTTTCGGCGTCAGCACCGGGGTACATGGCGGTAATGGAAATTGCTGGCGGCGCAATCGTCGGATATTGCGCCACCGGCAATTTGAGGATCGATAATCCCCCAGCCAGCATGATGATGATGGCGATCACCCATGCAAATATGGGGCGATCGATAAAGAAATTAGGCATGTCTTAACGGCTCCTGTTTAAGTTAAGACTTGGTTTGTTCTGATGGCGCGTTGCCTGCGGCTTGCTGTTTATCATCAGAAGCTACTTCCTGCGCTTTTACCTGCACGCCTGGTTTGATTTTTTGCAGGCCGGTGACGATAACGCGATCGCCGGATTTCAGACCGTCAGTGACCAGCCATTTATCGCCAATCGCTTGAGAAGCAGTGACCTGGCGGACTTCGACCTTATCGCCTTCACCCACTACCATGACGCTGGCGTCACCGCGCGGCGTACGGGTCACGCCCTGTTGCGGCACCAGCAGGGCGTCAGGGTTAACCCCTTCTTCCAGACGCGCGCGGACAAACATCCCCGGTAACAAGGTGTGATCCGGGTTGGGGAAAATGGCGCGCAGCGTGATAGAGCCGGTGGTCTGGTCGACGGTCACATCCGAGAACTCCAGGGTGCCGGACTGCGGATACTTAAGACCGTCGTTAGTCACCAGCTCCACTTTCGCTTTACCGTTTTCCTGTTTCAGACGGCCATCGGCCAGCTCCTGTTTCAGGCGCAGGAAATCATTGCTCGACTGGGTGACGTCAACATAGATCGGATCCAGCTGCTGAACGGTTGCCAGAGCGGTTGACTGACCATTCTGCACCAGCGCCCCTTCGGTCACCGCGGATTTACCAATGCGGCCGCTGATCGGCGAGGTGACTTTGGTGTAGGCCAGATTGATGCGCGCGGTTTCCACGGCCGCTTTCGCCGCGACCACGGCCGCATTGCTCTGCTGCGCCGTCGCGACGGCGGTATCGTAGTCTTGTTGACTGATATACTTAGTGCCTAACAGTTTCTGATAACGCTTGACCGTCAGTTGATCCATGTTTGCCGCCGCCTGGGCTTTTGCCAGGTCGCCTTTGGCGCTGTCATAGCTGGCCTGATAGGTGGCTGGATCGATCTGATACAGGGAGACGCCGGCCTGGATATCGCTACCTTCGACGAAGTTACGTTTCAAAATAATGCCACTGACCTGAGGGCGGACTTCCGCAATGCGATAGGCGCTGGTGCGGCCTGGCAGTTCGGTGGTCATTTGTAGAGGTGCGGATTTGAGCGTCACAATACCGACTTCCGGCATGTGCTGGGCTCCCTGTTGAGCCGGTTTATCGTCACATCCTGTTAGCGCTAAGCTGCCTGAGAGCATCAGAACGACCGCCAGAGGCGTAAACCCTCTGTTTTTGTTCATATGTAAACCTCGAGTGTCCAATTTCAAAATGTTCAGTGGCTCAAACAACCACAAACCCACTACAGTCTTTCTATTATGGTCGTGCTATGGTACATACATTCACAAATGTATGTAAACGTAACCTCTGTAAAGTCATTAACCTATGGCACGAAAAACCAAACAACAGGCACGTGAAACCCGGCAACTGATTCTGGATGTTGCTCTGCGTCTGTTTTCGCAGCAAGGCGTATCATCTACCTCGTTGGCAACAATTGCAAAAGCTGCGGGTGTAACGAGGGGGGCTATCTACTGGCATTTCAAGAATAAATCAGATTTATTCAACGAAATTTGGGAGCTGTCAGACGCCAGTATTAGCGATCTCGAAATTGAGTATCGGGCAAAATTCCCTAACGATCCACTCTCAGTTATCAGGGAGATACTAGTCTATGTTCTTGAAGCGACGGTGACAGAGGAGCGCCGTCGGTTGATGATGGAGATTATCTTCCATAAGTGTGAATTCGTCGGTGAAATGACCGTGGTGCAGCAGGCCCAGCGGCAGTTATCCCTGGCGAGCTACGAGCGCATCGAGCAGACCTTGAAAGAGTGCATCGCCGCGAAGCTGTTGCCCGCCAATTTACTCACCCGGCGAGCGGCGATTTTAATGCGCAGCTATCTTTCCGGCCTGATGGAGAACTGGCTGTTTGCCCCCGACTCGTTCGACCTGCATGCGGAAGCGCGCGACTATGTCGCCATCCTGCTGGAGATGTATCAGTTCTGCCCCACGCTGCGCGGCCCGGAGAACCTGTCAGCGTAAACGTCGCGCGCGGAGGGACGTGAATTTTTAGCGCCGTCCGCCGCTATTCGCCAGCGATGAGAAGTGCTATTCTTCGCGCTTGCGACGACCCCCGGTATTCTCCGGCATTTGCATTCATTCATATTAACTATGCTGCACACGATCTCCAGGCAACGCGCCACGTTCATCTTTATCATTATGCTGCTCTGTTTTATTGGCCTTTTCAGTCCAGTTCAGGGCCGCGCCGCGGACCTCCCTGACCGGGCGGAGGTGCAGAGTCAGCTCAATACCTTAAACAAGCAAAAAGAACTGACTCCGCAGGACAAACTGGTCCAGCAGGATTTGACCCAGACCCTGGAAACGCTGGATAAAATCGATCGCATCAAGAGCGAGACGACGCAGCTCCGCCAGCAGGTCGAGCAAGCCCCGGCGAAGCTGCGCCAGGCGGTGGACAGCCTTAACAATCTGAGCGATGTCCCGAACGACGACGCGACGCGCAAAACGCTGAGCACGCTCTCCCTGCGTCAGCTGGAATCACGCGTCACCCAAACGCTGGACGATCTGCAGAATGCGCAAAACGATCTGGCGACCTACAACAGCCAGTTGGTTTCCCTGCAAACGCAGCCGGAACGCGTGCAAAATGCGATGTACAAAGCCTCCCAGCAGCTGCAGCAGATCCGCAATCGTCTGAATGGCACCTCGGTGGGGGATGAGACTCTGCGTCCGACCCAGCAGGTGCTGCTGCAGGCCCAGCAGGCGTTGCTTAACGCGCAGATCGAGCAGCAGCGCAAGAGCCTCGAAGGCAATACGGTGCTGCAGGATACCCTGCAGAAGCAGCGTGACTACGTCACCGCCTGGAGCAACCGGCTGGAGCATCAGCTGCAGCTGCTGCAGGAGGCGGTGAACAGCAAGCGGCTGACGCTGACTGAGAAAACCGCCCAGGAGGCGGTCACGCCCGACGAAACGGCGCGTATTCAGGCCAACCCGCTGGTCAAGCAGGAGCTGGATATCAACCACCAGCTGAGCGAGAAACTGATTCAGGCGACGGAGAACGGCAACCAGCTGGTGCAGCGCAATATTCAGGTGAAGAACTGGCTCGACCGCGCCCTGCAGTCTGAGCGGGATATTAAAGAGCAAATTTCCGTGCTCAAGGGCAGCCTGCTGCTGTCGCGCATTCTCTACCAGCAGCAGCAGACGCTGCCGTCGGCGGATGAGCTACAGGATATGACCAATCGCATTGCCGATCTGCGGCTCGAACAGTTCGAGGTGAATCAGAAACGCGACGCGCTGTTCCAGAGCGATGCCTATGTCGCTAAGCTGGAAGAGGGGCACAGCGCTGAAGTAAACGATGAAGTGCACGCCGCGCTGCTGGAAGTGATCGACATGCGCCGGGAGCTGCTCGACCAGTTCAATAAACAGCTGGGGAATCAGCTGATGATGGCCATCAACCTGCAGATCAACCAGCAGCAGCTGATGAGCGTCTCGAGCAGCCTGAAAGAAATTCTGACCCAGCAAATTTTCTGGGTGAACAGCAATAAACCGATGGACTGGGAGTGGATTAAGGCCTTCCCGGAAGCGCTGAAAGGTCAGTTTAAGGCGATGAAAATCACCGTGAACTGGGAAAAAGCGTGGCCAGCGGTGTTTGTCGCTTTTCTTGCCGGATTACCGCTGCTGCTGATTGCCGGCCTGATCCGCTGGCGTTTGCAGTGGCTCAAGGATTATCAGGCAAAGCTTGCCTCCCAGGTAGGCCAGCTGCGGAATGATACCCAACTGCATACGCCGAAGGCGATCCTTATCGACCTGATCCGCGCCTTACCGGTGGTGCTGGTGATTCTGGCGATTGGCCTGATCTTACTCACCATGCAGCTCAATATCAGTGCTCTGCTGTGGGCGTACAGTAAAAAGCTGGCGATGTTCTGGCTGGTGTTTGGCCTGTGCTGGAAAGTGCTGGAAAAGAACGGCGTAGCGGTCAGCCACTTTAATATGCCGGCGCAATTGACCAGCCACTGGCGGCGGCAGATTGTTCGCGTCAGCCTGGCGCTGCTGCCGCTGAATTTCTGGTCGGTGATTTCCGAGCTGTCGCCGCTGAACCTGATGGACGACGTGCTGGGGCAGCTGGTGATTTTCTTCAACTTACTGCTGATAGCGGTGCTGGTCTGGCCGATGTGCCGGGAAAGCTGGCGCGATAAAGAGTCGCACAGCCTGCGCCTGCTGACGATCACAGTGCTGTCTATCGTTCCGGTGGCCCTGATGGTGCTAACGGCGACCGGCTACTTCTACACCACGCTGCGCCTGGCGGGACGCTGGATCGAGACCGTCTATCTGGTCATGATCTGGAACCTGCTGTACCAGACTGTGCTGCGCGGCCTGAGCGTGGCGGCGCGGCGCATCGCCTGGCGCCGGGCGCTGGCGCGCCGTCAGCATCTGGTGAAGGAAGGCGCGGAAGGCGCCGAGCCGCAGGAGGAGCCGACTATCGCCCTCGAGCAGGTCAACCAGCAGACGTTACGCATCACCATGCTGGTGATGATCGCGCTGTTCGCGGTCATGTTCTGGGCGATTTGGTCGGATTTGATCACCGTTTTCGCCTATCTCGACAGCATTACCCTCTGGCATTACAACGGCACCGAGGCAGGGGCCAGCGTGGTGCGCAGCGTCACGATGGGCAGCCTGCTGTTTGCCATTGTGGCGTCGATGGTTGCCTGGGCGCTGATCCGCAACCTGCCGGGGCTGCTGGAGGTGCTGGTCCTCTCGCGGCTCAACATGCGCCAGGGGACTTCCTACGCCATCACCACCATTCTTAACTATGCGATTATCGCCATCGGGGCGATGACGGTATTCGGGTCGCTGGGCGTCTCATGGGATAAACTGCAGTGGCTGGCGGCCGCGCTGTCGGTTGGTTTAGGTTTTGGTCTGCAGGAGATCTTCGGTAACTTCGTCTCCGGCCTGATTATTCTGTTCGAACGTCCGGTGCGCATTGGGGATACGGTGACTATCGGCACCTTCTCCGGTACGGTAAGCAAAATCCGTATTCGCGCCACCACCATCACCGACTTCGATCGTAAAGAGGTGATCATCCCGAACAAGGCGTTCGTTACCGAGCGCTTGATCAACTGGTCGCTCTCCGACACCGTGACCCGCGTGGTGATCCGCCTCGGCGTCGCCTACGGTTCCGATCTGGATAAGGTGAAGGAGGTGCTGCTGAAGGTCGCGCACGATCATCCGAAAGTGATGCAGGAGCCAGCGCCAGCGGTCTTCTTCACCACCTTCGGGGCCAGTACCCTGGATCATGAACTGCGTCTGTATGTCCGTGAACTGCGCGATCGCAGCTACACGGTGGATGAGCTCAACCGCGCCATCGACCGTCTGTGCCGGGAGAATGACATCAACATTGCCTTTAACCAGCTGGAAGTCCATCTGCGAAATGAAAAGGGCGACGAGGTCACGGAAGTGAAGCGGGACGGAAAGGGTGACGATTTAGCTCCCTCCGTCGCGTCTTAACTGAAAAGGGGCGGCGCAAAGCCGCCCCTGCTGCATCAGGGCGTCAGCGCGGCGAGCTCTTCGTCGCTAAGCCCGGTGAGTTCCCGCACGATTTGACGTTCGAGGCCGCGCGCCAGCATTCTGGCGGCGATGCTGCGAGTGGCTTCCTGCTCGCCCTCCTGCTGCCCCTGTTTACGGCCTTTCTCTTCCAGCCATTCGGCAATGGTCATCATCAGCTCCTTATGTCTGGGCGACTGCGCCGCCAGCGTGCGGATCAGCGCCCCCGGATGTTCCGTGGTACCCGCCTGCAACATATAGCGCAGCAGCGTATTTAACTGCGCTTCTGTCAGATAGCCTTGCGTCATCAGCGCAATCAGCGGCACCTGCAGCTCGGCCAGATCGCGATGGCGGATATGCTTTTGCAACAGCTCCAGCATGGCCATACGCCGATGACGGACGATCTGATTATCTGGCATAACGGTGAGGTCCACCAGCGGAAAATCACCGCTATAGAGCGCCTTCGCCAGCGCCGGTTCGGCGAATAGCTGTTGCCAGTTGCGGGGCCAGGGCCAGGGGCTGACCTTGCCGTGATAAAACAGAATTGGCACCACCAGCGGCAGCGTGTCGTGGCCAGCGTCCAGATGACGCTGCATGGCGGCCAGCGCGTAGCGCAGCAGGCGAAACGCCATCAGCTTGTCCGGGGTACTCTGGTGCTCAATCAGCGCGTAAACATAGCCCGGTCCGTGGCGGGTGCGCAGTGAGTAAAGGATATCGGAATAGCTGGCGCGCAGGTCCTCTTCAACAAAGCTACCGGAGACCAGCTGCAGTGAATCCAGCTCGCAAATTGCCAGAAACGGCGCGGGGAGATACAGCTGCAGGAAATCCTTCGCCACCGCCTGATGCATCAGCATCTGGCGAAAAACCGCATCGTGCGGGGTTTGACTGACCTTTTCCATCAATATTGCCTCCATCGGCGTCATGCGCAGAGGACCACTCTGCCAGCACGTCGTCGTGGGCAACATCTTACTTCTGCGGCGTTTGCGAGGCGCTTTCCGCGTTTTTTAACTTGTTTGCATAATCCCGCCTGACAATTTCCAGCGCGTCCAGCACCGTTTGCGCCGGGATCTGATGCGACTCCAGCAACATGATTAAATCGACGGCCAGTTTGACCTCATCGGGGGCTTTTTCCAGCGACATCGGACTCTCCTGTTAGCGCGTCAGCCGCGCCAGTACGTTTTCAATCTTATCCAGCGCCTGTCGACAGCGCGCCAGCCGTCCGCTGTAGACCTCGACTTCGCTGGCCAGCCGCTGCTGCTCGTCAAGGCTGGTAGCCTGCGTCAGCTGGCGCTGGCGTTGGTCGCGCATCGCCAGCAGGCGGCGCTCATACTCCTGATGCTGCAGGCGACGGCGCTGCCAGCGGCTCAGCGTTGGCGAGGCATGGTCCCAACTGCGCAGCGACCAGGTGGCGGTTTCGCGACGCAGCGCGGCGATTTGCGCCGCCAGCCGCTCGGCGATCCAGGCTACCTGCGGCAGCTGCTGGCGCTCGACGGCCTGGCGGAGCTGGCTGAAGTTGTGTTGGGCTTCCGCCAGATAGGCCTGCATCAGCGTGCTGCGGGTGTGGAAGAGCTGACGGTCAAAGCGCGGGCTGAGGGTCGCGTGCTCCGCCAGCGGCGCCACCAGCGCGGCCAGCTCGCTGAGCTGATTGTTCAGCGTTTGTAAAAGTTGAGCTGTTTTCACCCACCCCCTCCATTTTACATCAGCCAACTGTGCTACAGTAGCCGTATCTGTTGATAACGATTCGCATTATGCCACCTGTTATTTTAACCATTATCGGCTGGCTGGCGGTAGCGCTGGGTACGCTGGGCGTCTTCTTACCGTTGCTGCCGACGACGCCGTTTATTCTGCTCGCCGCCTGGTGCTTTGCCCGCTCATCGCCACGCTTTCACCAGTGGCTGCTGTATCGCTCATGGTTCGGCGGCTATCTTCGCCACTGGCAGCAGTACCGCGCCATGCCCCGCGGCGCCAAACCGCGCGCCATTGCCATGATCGTGGCGACTTTTGCTATTTCGCTGTGGCTGGTTAAGCTTACGTGGGTGCGCATCATGCTGTTGGTCATTCTGGCCTGTCTGCTGATCTTTATGTGGCGCATTCCGGTGGTTGACGCAAAGCAACAAAAGCACTGATGCGCAATAATGCCTGTTGCAATTGTTGCTGACAGCCAGTAAATTCTGGCGTTTTCGAGCGCGGGTAAGCCTGGTCAAAGGTTAAACAAATGTTTCTTTGGCCCCTTTTGCACGCCCGTGGGTAACACCGTTTCAATCAGGCATACACTTATGACCGCAACTGCACAGCAGCTTGAATATCTGAAGAACAGCATCCAGAGTATCGAGGATTATCCAAAACCTGGCATTCTTTTCCGCGATGTCACCAGTTTACTGGAAGACCCGAAAGCTTACGCGCTCAGCATTGAACTGCTGACCGAGCGCTACAAAGACGCGGGAATTACCAAAGTGGTAGGGACTGAGGCGCGTGGCTTCCTTTTCGGCGCACCGGTTGCGCTGGCGCTGGGCGTGGGCTTTGTTCCGGTACGCAAGCCGCGTAAGTTGCCGCGTGAAACCATCGCTGAGAGCTATGAGCTGGAGTACGGTACCGATCAGCTGGAGATCCACGTTGACGCCATCAAACCGGGCGACAAAGTGCTGGTGGTGGACGATCTGCTGGCGACCGGCGGAACCATCGACGCGACGGTCAAACTGATCCGCCGTCTCGGCGGCGAAGTACAGGATGCCGCTTTCATTATCAATCTCTTCGATCTGGGCGGCGAACAGCGCCTGGAGAAGCTGGGGGTCCACTGCTACAGTCTGGTGCCGTTCCCGGGCCACTAAGCAAATCCCTCCACATAGCCTCGCCGATCGGGCGGGGCTGTGATAGCATGACCCCTTCGTGATTTCACCTTCCAGCGTTTCAGAGCCAGCCCATGAGTTATCAGGTCTTAGCCCGTAAATGGCGCCCACAAACCTTTGCTGACGTCGTCGGCCAGGAACATGTGCTGACCGCACTGGCGAACGGCTTGTCGTTAGGGCGCATTCATCACGCTTATCTCTTTTCCGGTACCCGCGGGGTCGGTAAGACTTCCATCGCCCGCCTGCTGGCGAAAGGGTTAAACTGTGAAACCGGCATCACCGCCACCCCCTGCGGCGTGTGCGATAACTGCCGGGAAATAGAACAGGGGCGCTTTGTCGATCTGATTGAGATTGACGCCGCCTCGCGAACCAAAGTCGAAGATACTCGCGACCTGCTGGATAACGTCCAGTACGCGCCGGCCCGCGGCCGCTTTAAGGTCTATCTCATCGACGAAGTCCATATGCTGTCGCGCCACAGCTTCAACGCGTTATTAAAGACGCTGGAGGAGCCGCCGGCGCACGTCAAATTCCTGCTGGCGACGACGGATCCGCAGAAGCTGCCGGTGACGATCTTATCCCGCTGCCTGCAGTTCCACCTGAAGGCGCTGGACGTTGAACAGATCCGCCATCAGCTGGAGCATATTCTTGGCGAAGAGCAGATTGCCTTCGAGCCCCGCGCGCTGCAGCTTCTGTCGCGCGCCGCCGACGGCAGTCTGCGTGATGCCTTAAGTCTGACCGATCAGGCTATTGCTAGTGGAGAAGGGCAACTGACGGCGGCGTCGGTGAGCGCCATGCTCGGCACCCTCGATGACGATCAGGCGCTGTCGCTGATTGAAGCCCTGGTCGCCGCCGATGGCGAGCGGGTCATGGCGGGCGTCAATGACGCCGCCGCGCGCGGCGTTGAATGGGAGGCGCTGCTGGTGGAGATGCAGAGCCTGCTGCACCGCATCGCCATGGTTCAGCTGTCCCCTTCGGCGCTGGGCGCCGACATGGCCGCGGTCGAAGTGCGAATGCGCGAACTGGCGCGCACCGTACCGCCGGGCGACGTTCAGCTCTACTACCAAACGCTGCTGATTGGCCGCAAAGAGCTGCCCTATGCCCCGGACCGGCGGATGGGCGTCGAAATGACGCTGCTGCGCGCCCTGGCGTTTCATCCGCGTAAGCCGCTGCCCGAGCCGGAGGTGCAGCCGGCACTGGCCGCCGCGCCCGCGCCGCGCAGGCCAACCTCCTCCTGTGCCGTA
>OLFT01000866.1_pt1 | contig 35718 bp, 35 predicted proteins | sample 1604921 | NCBI WGS metagenome assembly OLFT01 (sample SAMEA3888897, study PRJEB22519) | human gut metagenome | biome: human gut; feature: human-associated habitat; material: faeces | place: Denmark | collected 2013 | reverse complement strand
TTTATCCGCTTATGCAACTTATAATCAGGGATTTAATTTATAGAAGTCCCCTTAAGAATTTTGTTGGCAAGAATACGAACAAAAGGAGATGACAAGGCAACAGATAAAGAGGTTGACAAATACCTATGCAGAAATTTGAATTATAACAAGACACAAGCTGTTGATTGGGCCATAGGCGCAGCTTTTTTCCTGTCACGAGAGATGTTTGCCAAATTAGGAGGTTTTGACCTTGACTATTTCCTTTATATGGAGGACGAGGACATCTGTTTACGCTCGTGGAAATTGGACAAGCCTGTTGTTTACTATCCTGAAGCAATAATGACACATAACCATCTTCGTGGAAGTTCAAAACTTGGGAGAAAGACATTCTTTCATTTAAACAGTATGAAAACTTTTTTCAAAAAACACGGATTCCATGTGCCAAGTTACCGAAACAAGTTTAAAGGACTTTTGTAAAACATAAACCAACAATACAAACTAAACTATGAAAGGAATCGTATTGGCCGGTGGCAGCGGTACTCGTTTGTATCCTATCACCAAGGGAATCAGCAAGCAGCTGATACCGATTTTCGACAAACCGATGATTTATTATCCGATTTCGGTGCTGATGCTGGCGGGCATCAGGGAGATACTGATTATCTCGACGCCTTACGACCTGCCGGGTTTCAAGCGGCTGCTGGGCGACGGCAGCAATTTCGGGGTGAGGTTCGAGTATGCGGAGCAACCGTCACCGGATGGACTGGCACAGGCGTTTATTATCGGGGAGAAGTTTATCGGGGACGACTGCGCCTGCCTCGTATTGGGAGATAATATCTTCTACGGGGCCGGATTGAATGACATGCTGAGGCAGGCTGTCGTGGACGCGGAGCAAAACGGCAAGGCAACGGTGTTCGGCTACAGGGTGAGCGACCCGGAGCGTTACGGCGTGGCGGAGTTTGACAAGGATGGCAACTGCCTAAGCATCGAGGAGAAGCCGGAACACCCGAAAAGCAACTACGCCGTGGTGGGACTGTATTTCTATCCTAATAAGGTGGTCAATATCGCGAAGAATATCAAGCCGTCGGCACGCGGGGAACTGGAGATAACGACGGTGAACCAGGAGTTCCTGAAGGACAGGGAACTGAAGGTACAGACAATGGCAAGGGGATTCGCTTGGCTGGATACGGGTACGCACGATTCATTGTCGGAAGCCTCGACTTTCATTGAGGTTTTGGAGAAACGACAGGGCTTGAAGGTCGCCTGCCTGGAAGGCATCGCTTACAGGAAAGGTTGGATAACGGCTGACAAACTGAAAGAAGTAGCACAGCCGATGCTGAAGAACGACTACGGCAAGTACCTGCTTTCGATTCTTGACGAGAAGGAGGATTCATTGGAAAAGAACCTGGAATATTAAAGGTATATATTATATGGAAGTAATAAAGACGGAGATAGAGGGCGTGGTGATCATAGAGCCACGTATATTCAAGGACGCCCGTGGCTATTTCTTCGAGAGCTTCTCGCAAAGGGAGTTTGACGAGAAAGTGGGCCACGTGGAGTTCGTGCAGGACAACGAGAGCATGTCGTCCTACGGGGTGATGCGGGGATTGCATTTCCAGCGTCCGCCGTTCACGCAAGCCAAGCTGGTGAGGTGCGTCAAAGGCAAGGTGCTTGACGTGGCCGTTGACATCAGGAAAGGCTCGCCCACTTACGGGCAGCACGTGGCCGTAGAACTGACGGAGGACAACCACCGGCAGTTCTTCATCCCGAAAGGATTCGCCCACGGTTTTGCCGTGCTGAGCGAGACGGCGGTGTTCCAATACAAGTGCGACGAGTTCTACCATTCCGAAGCGGACGGAGGGATAAGCATCCTTGACGGCAGTCTGGGCATTGACTGGCGCATACCTACAGACCATGCGGTATTGAGTGAGAAGGACACGAAACACCCATTGCTGAAAGACTTTGAAAGCCCATTCGTTTATAAGTGAAGAGTTAAGAGTGAAAAGTGAGAAATCCGAATGACTTGTCAATAAGCATAATATAAATCCAACAAACAAGGCATTTGACTTTAACTTCTATAACTTCTCTAAATTCTTTAAATTCCAAACACATGAACCTACTTGTAACAGGCGCGAACGGCCAGCTCGGCAACGAGATGCGCATAATAAGCAAAGACACGAACGACAGCTATACGTTTACGGATGTTGTAGAGGTAGAGGGTGTCGAGACAACAATTCTCGACATAACCGACGATGCCGCAATACGGGAAATAGTGAAAGAAAAGGATATACGGTGCATCGTGAACTGTGCGGCCTACACCAACGTGGACAGGGCCGAGAGCGACGGGGCGCTTTGCCGGAAGCTCAACGCCGATGCTCCGAAGAAACTTGCCGAGGCAATGAAAGAAGTCGGAGGTCTTCTCGTGCAGATTTCTACGGATTATGTTTTCGGCGGCGACCCGTACAACACCCCTTGCCGTGAGGACCAGAAAGGAACACCGACAGGAGTTTACGGCAGGACAAAGCTTGAGGGCGAGCGGAATATCGAGGCCGTGGGCTGCGATTACGTTATCATAAGAACGGCCTGGCTTTACTCTGAGTTTGGCCATAACTTTGTGAAGACAATGCTAAATCTTACTGCGACGAAACCAAAGCTGACCGTCGTTTTCGACCAAGCTGGCACGCCGACCTACGCCTATGACCTTGCCGTGGCAATAAAGACCGTGCTTGCCGATTATGAAAAAGAAAGTTCCAAAAGCGGTTATTCAAAACGGGGAATATATCATTTCAGCAACGAGGGCGTCTGCTCGTGGTTCGACTTCACGAAGAAAATCGCCGAATTGGCAGGGCATACGGCCTGCGACATCGAGCCTTGCCACAGCGACGAGTTCCCGAGTCCCGTCACACGTCCGGCATATTCGGTTCTCGACAAGACGAAAATCAAGGCGACTTTCGGACTGAAAATCCCCTATTGGACGGACTCGCTGAAAGTCTGCATGAAGAATATTGGGGCGTTGGAAGCGTGACCGATAGCATTGTCGATAACACATTGAAAATCAGGAGTTTATCAACAGTTTTCCAAAAGGTAAGGTCTCAGGCCGCAAAAGGTAAGGTTTTGCGAGGCAAAAGATGACCTTTTGCAGACCAAAAGACCGTCTTTTACAAACCGAATGTTTTATCAATAAATTAAAACACAAAAATCATGGATTTCAAGAGAAACATCATCATAACGGGCGGAGCGGGTTTTATTGGCTCACATGTCGTACGCCTGTTTGTCAACAAATATCCCGAGTACCATATAATCAACCTCGACAAACTGACGTATGCCGGCAATCTGGCGAACCTGAAAGACGTTGAGGGCAGGGAGAACTACACGTTCGTAAAGGCCGACATCTGCGACTATGAGACAGTGAAGTCATTGATGGCGAAATACAACGTGGATGGAATAATCCACCTTGCCGCAGAGAGCCACGTTGACCGCTCGATAAAAGACCCGTTCACGTTCGCGCATACAAACGTAATCGGTACGCTGACGCTGCTTCAGGCGGCAAAGGAATACTGGGAGAGTCTGCCCGAAGGCTACGAGGGCAAACGTTTTTATCATATCTCGACAGATGAGGTTTACGGCGCGCTGGAGCTTACCAACCCCGAGGGAATTGAATCGCCGTTCACCACAAAGGCATCGTCGGAGCACCACCACGCCTATGGCACGGAGTTCTTCACCGAGGAAACGAAATATAATCCTCATTCTCCTTACTCTGCGTCAAAGGCAAGTTCGGACCATTTTGTCCGTGCGTTCCACGACACCTACGGTATGCCGACAATCGTAACCAACTGCTCGAACAACTACGGGCCTTACCAGTTCCCCGAAAAGCTCATACCTCTGTTTATAAACAACATCCGCCACAGGAAGCCGTTGCCAGTCTACGGCAAGGGCGAGAACGTAAGGGACTGGCTGTACGTTGAGGACCACGCCCGCGCTATCGACCTCATCTTCCACAAAGGAAAGACGGCCGACACGTACAACATCGGCGGCTTCAACGAGTGGAAGAACATCGACATAATCAAGGTTGTCATCAAGACCGTTGACCGTCTGCTTGGCCGCAAGGAGGGCGAGGACATGAATCTTATCACTTACGTCACAGACCGAAAGGGGCATGACAAGCGTTATGCCATTGACTCAAGAAAACTTCAACGTGAATTGGGTTGGGAGCCGAGCCTGCAATTTGAAGAGGGCATCGAAAAGACCGTCCGCTGGTATCTCGACAATCAGGCGTGGATGGACAACGTGACGAGCGGCGACTACCAACGGTATTATGACGAAATGTACAAGGGCAGATAGACATCCGCCTGCAAAATCAAGGGCAAGGCCGCGGTCAGGGCTTTGCCCTTTTATTTCTTTATTGCATAGATAGGCCGTTCACAGTTATGTCAGAAAACGGTTATTCACTCCGCGATTACCAGCAGTCGGCAGTCCGCCGTGTAATTGAGGCATGGACATGCCGCCGCAGCGTGCTTGTGCAGATGCCCACGGGAACGGGCAAGACCCGCGTGCTCGCCGCTATCGTGGGCGAGGAATTAAAGGCAGGAGGCGCGGCGGCGGACGGCGGCGTGTGGATTATCGCCCACAGGCGCGAGCTTGTAGGGCAGATAAACACGACGGTGAGGCAGTTTATGGCCGGACGGCAAATCAAGGTTTGTTCGGTTCAGTGGCTGGCAAGACACCTTAACGACATCAGTCACAGACCGCGGCTTATCGTGATAGACGAGGCGCATCACGCGCTTGCCGACACTTACAGGGAACTGTGGCGGCGCTACCCAGAAGCGAAGAAGTTAGGCATGACGGCCACGCCCTGCCGCATGAACCGCAGGGGACTCACCGATTTGTTTGACACTCTGATAACATCGGACAGCATAGCGGACTTTATCAGGCAAGGGTGGCTCTCCGCCTTTGATTATGTCTCGATACGGACGGACAGCGAGGACCAGCGGTTGATAGACGGATTGGAGAAGCGCGGAACAGACGGCGACTATCAGATAAAGGAGATGAATGCCGTGCTCAACCGCCGGCCTACAATCGAAAGACTGTATGAAAGCGTGCGGCAGTATGCCGACGGCAAGAAAGGAATAGTCTACGCCATCAGCATCAGCCACGCACGTAACATCGCCGCGTATTATAATAATAAAGGTGTAAACGCCGTAGCCATTGACAGCAGGACGCACGCAAAAGTGCGCAGGCAGTTTGTCGAGGACTTTAAGCAGGGCAGGATACAGGTGCTTGTGAACGTGGACGTGTTCAGCGAGGGGTTCGACTGTCCCGACGTGGAGTTCATTCAACTGGCGCGTCCCACTCTCTCACTCGCCAAATACCTGCAGCAGGTCGGGCGCAGACTGCGCAAGACGGACGGCAAGGAAAGCTGCATGATTATCGACAACGTGGGGCTTTACCGCCTGTTCGGACTGCCCACGACAGACCGCGACTGGCAGGCGATGTTCGAGGGACGGCTTGTGGGAAAAGGTCATCCCGCCACCAACGCGAGGGCTGTGGCATATATGACCGCAACACAAACGGAAGACGAAACGGCGGGAACAGTCGGACAACAGGAGACCATCGTGTCGCACGGACAACTGTTGGAATGTCTGCGAAGCGGCGCGTCCCTGCCTGAAAGCAATCGCAACCATTCAGAAGAACTGAAATCTTTTAAGGACAGGCAAAGCGGACTCTGGGGGCTGAGACAAGGCCAGACCATTACCGCAACGGCGCAATATCTCGTGGTGTTTGACATAAAGGACGGACTTGCCGCCGTGAAGTTCAAGGACTGCCGTGTCGGCATCGTGGATGCAGACGGAAATGTGCGGATGAAGCTCGACCGATACCGTAAAATCAGGCTCCTGCCGGATGATATTATTTCGGTAGAGGATAACGCTGACAAGACATTCTACATAGACTTGAAGAGCGGAAGCCTGTATACCGAGAGGCCGAAAGTTATGCGCTTCGGAACGGTAGAGATGCTGAAAGCGGGTGACAGGTATTGCAGCCGCACGAAGCATGTCTACAAAAGCCGTTCACGGCTGGGCGATTTCGATATAATCCCAAGAGGCTTTTACCTCCGCATCCATGACAAAGTCCCGTGCAGGCATGAATTCAAGCGTGATAGCCGACGGAAACGGCAACTATTACCATGCGGCGGCAGGCAGGGAGAAACAATACGTCGCCTCGGAACATCCCAAGAATAAGGCGGAAGACTTTGACACGGCAGTGCCGCGTCTGCTGGCGGAAGCCGAAGCCCGTGCGGCAAGGATGCGTGAGGCTGCCCGACGGAAGAAAGAGCAGAAGCAGCGGAAACGGCTTGCCGATATACAGGATGCCGTTCCGTTCCGGTCAGGGCTGAAATGGGGGCTGAAGTCGGGCGGCCGCGTCATCGTCCCGCCCGTTTACCGCAGCATCCAGAAACCCGTAGGCAACTATTGCGCCGTGGAAGCCAATCCACGCCAGTGGGGCGTCATCATGCTTGACGGGAAAGTGGTTGTGGAAGCCTGCTACTCAAAGGTGGAGATAAACGAGAACGGCACGGCAAGGTTGACGGTCATCCCGGGAAAAGAGAAAACCGTGGATCTGGGAACATGACAAAACAGTAAATCCGCGCAATAAACAGTCATACAGAAAAAATGCCGCAAGGTGTCCAGATAGTTTGGAGGACATCTTGCGGCATTTTTTGTGTTTTTTATCCCGACCATGTACGGAAAACTTGTAAAAGTACCGAGCCGCGCCTCACGGCGCAGGCCGGTACTTTGACATTACTTGGAACTTATGCCGTTGACTTTGCCTCCAGGAAGCGGTAGGCATTGTTGGAAAAGCCACGCGACTTTGACCCTTTTGGCCAAGCAGGATTTGCCCACCTTTGGCTACAATATGATTGACCCTTTAAAGTCCTGGTGTTGGGGGTCAATTTTATTTTACCCTTTTAAAATTTCCCGTTTTTCTTAGCCCTTAACTTTCGCATACTTTCACCATATAACTCTATGGTATGAGCCGTATGTATGATGCGGTCAAGGATTGCATCGGCTATTGTCAGGTCACCTACCATGTCGTACCAGTTGGAGGAGGGGTACTGCGATGTGATGATGATGGATTTCCGTTCATGCCTGTCCTCGATGATTTCAAGCAGTATGGGACGCTCCTTGGCGTCGAGAGGCACGATGAACAGGTCGTCAAGGATGAGTAACCGGCATCGCTCAATCTTCTTGAGTTCCGTCTCAAGTGTACCTTTGACTTTGGCGACTTTCAGCGCTCCGAGCAGTTTCGGGGCATTGGCATATAAGGTACGGAATCCCCTTTTGCATGCTTCGTGGCCGAGGGCGCAGGCCAGATAGCTTTTCCCCGTTCCTGAAGAACCGGTAATGAAAAGGTTCTGTGCCTTATGCACAAAATCAAGGGTGGCGAGACGTTCCATCTGGTTGCGATCCAGCCCCCGGTTCGTGGCATAGTCGACCTGTTCAATATAGGCCTTGTAACGGAATGCCGCATTCTTGGTAAGCCGTGCAATGGCAGCCTGCGCACGATAGTCCCATTCGCGTGCGAGGAGCATGGAAAGGAACGTGTCCGCAGTCATGGATTGCGGAGTGGTGCCGGCAAGACTTTCCCTGAAAGCCTCTGCCATGCCATGCAATTTCATACGGTTCATTAAATCCAGCGATATGGTATTCTGGTCCTGTTGTCCCGTAACGGGAGCTGTTTTATTGTTTACTTCCATAAATATGAGTTTTATTGTTTGTCCTTTCTGTAATATTCACGTCCACGTATGTTTTTGTGGGTCAATGGAGCCGGGGAAGTCATGTCGGGCTGTACTTTCCCGTCCTCATCGGGAAGGAAATCCGCGTCTTCTCCCAGTTCAAGCACCTCGCGCAAGGCCTGATACCCGTATTGCAACTTCTGGTCCGCACATGCGCAAGCCGCAACCAGACGGTCGCGACCGTATTTTTTCTCCAACGTCAAGATACCCCGACAGGACCTGAACGCTTTTGGCGGATATTGCATGGCACGCTCCACTTCCCGTAGATAGTTCAATACGATATTGTCTATTTCCGAGGCACGTTGGAAGAGTTCCTCCAAGTCCTTGTCATAGGGGCCATAATGACCGGGCAGGTTGTGCTCCTTTTTCCAGGAATAAGCGTAGGGAATGCCACAGCGGTCATGGATGGCGACAAGGTTCATGCCACAGTAGATTTCCACCGTGCCGACATCATAGAGAATCGTCACACGCTTTCCTATATATTCCTTGGGAACACTGTAATGGTGCTTGAACAACGAGACGTAAGAGTTCTTCCCGACAGTCATCAGCTTCCTCTCTTTCATTACGTAACGTTTCACGGGAAGCGGCCGAAGATAATCCTTCTCTCCCTGAAGGAACATTTCCTTGCGTGACACCTCCCGTCCGGCCATCACCTTTTCATTGAAATCAAGCAGGGAGACACGGACGGCGGTATTGAGTTCCTCCAGGCCGGAGAATGTCATTCCCTCTATGTCAAGGTAAATGGAACGGTAGAGGAGCTTTACGGCATTCTCTACCAAAGCCTTGTCTTTGGGATGACGCACACGGGCGGGATAGACCGCACAGCCGTAATATTCGGCAAAAGCGGCGAAATCATCATTGATGACAGGCTCGTTGCGGTCGCTTCGTGTGACGGCAGCCTTCAGATTGTCGGGGACGATAGCCGCAGGAACGCCTTCAAAATATTGCATGGCATTCTCACATGCCTTTATCAGGTCTTCCTTGCGTTGAGACCACACGGCTTCGCAGTAGGTATAATGGCTGAACGGAAGGATGGCGACAAACACCTCGGCTTTCTTCGTCTCGCCCGTCATTTCATCAACGACTTCAAGCCTGTCACCGGCAAAGTCAATATACATCTGGTCGGCGGCATAGTGCTCGACATGACCGACGACCTTGACGTGAAACTTGTACTGACGGACAGCCCGTTTGAAGGAAGACAACTGATAGCCGTCAGGATATTCGGCATGGTATTCCTTGAACAGTTTTCGGACACTCATGCCTTTGCGTGACAGGCGGGATACATAGCCGGGAAGCAAGGCCTCCAGTTCAATCCTCCTGGAAGAAGGCTCCCGATGCCGGGATGCCGTACAGCCGAACAGTTCATCCAATTGCCCGTCGGACAGGGAAAGAAGCTGTTCAATACTCTTGCCGCTTGAAAGGAACAGGCGGACATACTTGCGGACAGTATTACGGGAAGTATGAAACGTGGACGCCGTTTCCTTGATTCCCATGCCGGCCGCATAACATCTTAAAATGTTTTTGATTCGTTTATCCATTTGTATAGATTTTATTATCACCCCCGTTACACCAGGACTCGGGCACTCAAATCTACACAAAAAAATCTATAACAATAGGTGAACTAAGTGGTCAATACTATTTTGGCCAGAAGGGTCAATCATATTGTAGCCAAAGGGGACAATCCTGCTTGGCCAAAAGGGTCAAAGTCGCGTGGCTTTTCCAGCAGCAGACCGCCGCAATCGAACCTGCCGCAAGACTTTTTCATCACCAATGCGTCCAAATGCCTGTGCAGATGGAGTTTTTACCTCGTTTTGCCGTTCTTTTCCGCGCCGTTACCACACCCGGATTTCGGTAACGGGATAGTAACGCAATTCCGGTTCAAGTTGGCTTTCGGGCGGTTTTACTTGGCACTCGCCAAAATCGTCAAAACCTCATAAATCATTAACTTTCAATCATATTTCCGTGATTTGCTCAGTATCTCACTTTTTTGTATTATCTTTGCAGCGTTTTCAAAAAACATCAAGCAATGATAATAACAATAGCAAGGCAGTGCGGATGCGGCGCACTGCACATCGGCGAACAGCTTGCCGCCCGCTACGACATACCCTTCTACACCCGCAAGAGCCTTCTGGAGATGGCCCGGGCCAAAGGCGTGCTGGCCGAAATGGACGACTTCTTTGAGGAGCGGCCCGTGGACGAGCTTCAGTTCGCAATCTCGGCCCTGGGCCACGACGAGGGTCCGCTGCACAGCCGCGCGCTCGACATCCTCTCCGACATGATAGGTCAGAGCGAATGCATCATCGTGGGGCGCTGCGGCAACTACATCTTCCGCCACCGCAGCGACCTGGTGTCGGTGTTCCTGAAAGGGCGCGAGGCCGACCGCATCCGCGCGGTGGCCGCCGAGGAGGGTGTCACGCCGCGCAAGGCGGCCGCCATCGTGCACGACATGGACGACAGCCGCGTGAGGTACCACATGTATTACACCCACCTGCAATGGGGCAACTCGGCCGACTACGACCTGTGCTTCGACAGCGTGAGGCTCGGCACGGAGAAGTCGGTGGCCCTCATCGGGCAGTACATCGAGGGGCTGGGCATAAGGCGGAAGGAGGCTTGATATGAAGTTCATCACACAGTTTCTTCTGATCCTCGCCTTCTCCTTTGCCGGCGAGCTGCTGCACTGGCTGCTGCCGCTGCCTGTGCCGGCGAGCATCTACGGTATAGCGCTGCTCTTCGCCGCCCTGCTCAAGGGCTGGGTGCGGGTGAGCGACGTGCGCGAGGTGAGCACATTCCTGATAGCCGTGATGCCCGTGATGTTCATCCCCGCCGCCGTGGGGCTGGTGGACTCGTGGCCCGACATCTCGGGTCACCTTGTGGCCTACGTGGCCGTGACCGTGGTCAGTACGTTTGTGGTGATGGGCGTGGCCGGAGCCGTCACCCAGCACATGATACGCAAAGGGAGGGAGGACAAATGACCGACGGACTTTTCGAGGGCTCGGTCTACTTCGGTGTCTGCGTCAGCCTGGCGGCCTACGCCGCCGGCGTGTGGCTTCGCAAGAAGACCGGCTGGAGCTTCATGAACCCGCTGCTCGTGTCGATAGTGCTGGTCATCGCGGCGTTGTTGGTGTGCGGCATCGGTTACGGCACGTATAACGAAAGCGCGTCGTGGCTCAGCTACCTGCTCACCCCGGCCACCGTCTGCCTGGCCGTTCCGCTCTACCAACAGGTGGACCTGCTCAGGAAGAACTCGCGTGCCATCATCTGCGGCATAGTGGGCGGCGCGCTGTCGGGCATGACCACGGTGCTGCTGCTCGCGCTGCTGTTCGGATTCTCACACGAGGCTTACGTCACGTTTCTGCCCAAATCCATCACCACGGCCATAGGCATGGGCGTGTCTGAGGAGCTCGGCGGCATCGTGTCGGTGACGGTGGTGTCGATAATAGTCACCGGCGTGCTCGGCAACATCATGGCAGAGAAAGTGCTCGCGTGGCTAAAGATCGATGAGCCCGTGGCCAAAGGCATAGCCATAGGCAGCAGCTCGCACGCCATCGGCACGGCCAAGGCCATGGAGATGGGCGTGGTGGAGGGCGCCACCAGCGGACTGTCCATCGTGGTGAGCGGCATACTGACCGTAGTGGGCGCGTCGCTGTTCGCGCTGTTCCTATAACCTGAATCGGTCATTAGACTTAGCCAGATTTCTGCCAGCAGCGGAAGATGGCTGAAGAGCCGACAAATGACAGCAAATGACGGCTTAGGCGGTCTAATGACAGATTCGGGTTTATCCGTTCTAACTCATCCTGCCTGTCTATGAACTTGTCAAATACCATCTTTTCCTTCCTAAGTTATAAATGAGAAAGATTATCTGCGACAAATATAATAATCTGTCAAATGGAAAATAAATGAGCTTGATATTTGTAATAAAGTCATCTGGTCTTGTTTAATTCATTTTCAGATAAGTGCAGTATTTGGCAAGCAAGTTCTCCAATGGCAAGTCGCCTCTGCCGAACCGTTCCGCATCCAATGGCAAAACCCTTTCGCATACCGGTGTCTTGCCTTTGTACAGAGCTTTAAGATAGAAGCGGCCATTCTCATCTTCAACACGGACTTCGGAAAAGAGTGCCGTGAGGTCGTCTGGCTCGTAAATGATGGAATAGCTTGGACGTTTGGCTCCGGGTATGTCCTCACGCAAGACACCTTTTCCTACAAGGTCGTGTATGTCGCGCAGGGCGGTATCCGCCGAACATTTCGCCAGCGACGCCCATGTCTTGGTCGTAATTTTCGCCTCATAGCCGTCAAGGAACAGGTTTAGCATGTCCGTTTGCCTTTGACTTAACGCCACGGAAGAAGCTTTCTGCCAGAAAAGACTTTTGTTCAAGACGGTGCTGACCATGCTTCCCGCCTCGTCAAGGGCTACGGACAAAGTATTGGCATACCACAATATCCATTCGGTAATGTCTCCGTCGCCGTGTTGCGTCTTTTCCAAAATGTAATAATAATGCTTCTTGTCATTGTTTATCATTGAGGAGATGTTGTAGAACCGAAATTCACTCCTGTCGCCGCGTGCCAGCATCATGTCCGACAGAATACGGGCAAGCCGTCCGTTGCCGTCCTCAAATGGATGGATGCTGACAAACCAGAAATGGGCTATGGCAGACCTGATGACATAACTTACGTTCTCCGTGCCGTTGAACCAGTCAAGGAATTTCTCCATTTCTGCATCCAACCGCTCCGGCGAAGGGGCAACATAATGAATCCTCTCTCTTCCGAACATACCCGAAACGATATGTTCTTCATTGGTGCGGTATCGGCCCACTTCTATATGTGAACCGTCGCTGTAACCTGACGGAAAGAACGCAGCCTGCCATGCGCAGATTTTCTCTTTCGTAAGTGGTTGGCCATAGTGGCCTACCGCATCGAGCATGACAGATACAACTGAATCAACGTAATGTGAGGGTGCGGTCTGCCTGACATTTTCAATTCCCAGTTTACGGGCTATGGACGAGCGTACATCATCCATATTCATACGTATTCCCTCGATTTCTGATGAACATACCACATCGTGCGTCAAGTTCTCGGCCATAGCCTTAAGCTTGCTGTCAAAACCCAACGAGGAAAGCCTGCCATACAGCAAGCCCTGTTTGCGGCCGACTTCTTCAAGTATCGATGTAAGCACGGACGCATCCCATTTGAATGAAGTCCAATTATCTCTTTCGTGTATGTACATAATTCTTCAATTTTTGTTTATGCGGCATTGAACTCCCCAAAACACCGCAGAATATGCGGCAAATATAGTTGTTTTTTACCGCATAATCAAGCATAAGCAAAAAATACCGCAGCATTTGCGGCGTAATATGACTTAAAACGCCTTATTATTGAATAGTAAAATTACTATTGCATGATGCCGAACTCATATATGAATTTGAAGTCATGCTTTCACTTTTATTACGTCATCGATGTTGGTAGTGTATTTTCCGGACTCGTGTTCGTGCTTCATGCGCCAGCTTGTGTCCGTTCCCTGTACGGCTACTTTCACTGTGTTGTAGCCGTTCTTGCGGTTTATGGCGTCGATTGCAGCGGCAAGTCGGGCCTGCTTAGCGCGGTCGACAGTGTCGAAAAGGTTGCCCTGAACTGCGCCGGAGGGGCAGATGTCCCAGACTATCACGCCCGCTTTCTTGTAGAAAAACGTGGCGGACGCGTCCCATTGCGAGCGCAACGCGCCGACAGCCACCGACACAAGCTCGCGCAGGTCGTTTGTCGGTACGGTGAGGGTTACCGTGCGGTTGATTGCGCTGCATGGCGCATCGGTGCGGAAACGGCTTGTATAGGCGAACACCGTGACGGCGCGGCAACAGCTGTCCTGCTCCTTCAGCTTGCGTGAGCAGGAAGATGCGAAGTGGGCGACGGCCTCCTCCAACGGACCTAATTGTGACAATCCTTGGTCGGGAAAGCTGCGGCTTGTGCAGATGCTCTTCTTCTCCGGCAGTTCCTCAATGTTGGAAAAGCCACGCGACTTTGACCCTTTTGGCCAAACAGGATTTGCCCACCTTTGGCTACAATATGATTGCCCCTTTAAAGTCCTGGTGTTGGGGGTCAATTTTATTTTACCCTTTTAAAATTTCCCGTTTTTCTTAGCCCTTAACTTTCGCATACTTTCACCATATAACTCTATGGTATGAGCCGTATGTATGATGCGGTCAAGGATTGCATCGGCTATTGTCAGGTCACCTACCATGTCGTACCAGTTGGAGGAGGGGTACTGCGATGTGATGATGATGGATTTCCGTTCATGCCTGTCCTCGATGATTTCAAGCAGTATGGGACGCTCCTTGGCGTCGAGAGGCACGATGAACAGGTCGTCAAGGATGAGTAACCGGCATCGCTCAATCTTCTTGAGTTCCGTCTCAAGTGTACCTTTGACTTTGGCGACTTTCAGCGCTCCGAGCAGTTTCGGGGCATTGGCATATAAGGTACGGAATCCCCTTTTGCATGCTTCGTGGCCGAGGGCGCAGGCCAGATAGCTTTTCCCCGTTCCTGAAGAACCGGTAATGAAAAGGTTCTGTGCCTTATGCACAAAATCAAGGGTGGCGAGACGTTCCATCTGGTTGCGATCCAGCCCCCGGTTCGTGGCATAGTCGACCTGTTCAATATAGGCCTTGTAACGGAATGCCGCATTCTTGGTAAGCCGTGCAATGGCAGCCTGCGCACGATAGTCCCATTCGCGTGCGAGGAGCATGGAAAGGAACGTGTCCGCAGTCATGGATTGCGGAGTGGTGCCGGCAAGACTTTCCCTGAAAGCCTCTGCCATGCCATGCAATTTCATACGGTTCATTAAATCCAGCGATATGGTATTCTGGTCCTGTTGTCCCGTAACGGGAGCTGTTTTATTGTTTACTTCCATAAATATGAGTTTTATTGTTTGTCCTTTCTGTAATATTCACGTCCACGTATGTTTTTGTGGGTCAATGGAGCCGGGGAAGTCATGTCGGGCTGTACTTTCCCGTCCTCATCGGGAAGGAAATCCGCGTCTTCTCCCAGTTCAAGCACCTCGCGCAAGGCCTGATACCCGTATTGCAACTTCTGGTCCGCACATGCGCAAGCCGCAACCAGACGGTCGCGACCGTATTTTTTCTCCAACGTCAAGATACCCCGACAGGACCTGAACGCTTTTGGCGGATATTGCATGGCACGCTCCACTTCCCGTAGATAGTTCAATACGATATTGTCTATTTCCGAGGCACGTTGGAAGAGTTCCTCCAAGTCCTTGTCATAGGGGCCATAATGACCGGGCAGGTTGTGCTCCTTTTTCCAGGAATAAGCGTAGGGAATGCCACAGCGGTCATGGATGGCGACAAGGTTCATGCCACAGTAGATTTCCACCGTGCCGACATCATAGAGAATCGTCACACGCTTTCCTATATATTCCTTGGGAACACTGTAATGGTGCTTGAACAACGAGACGTAAGAGTTCTTCCCGACAGTCATCAGCTTCCTCTCTTTCATTACGTAACGTTTCACGGGAAGCGGCCGAAGATAATCCTTCTCTCCCTGAAGGAACATTTCCTTGCGTGACACCTCCCGTCCGGCCATCACCTTTTCATTGAAATCAAGCAGGGAGACACGGACGGCGGTATTGAGTTCCTCCAGGCCGGAGAATGTCATTCCCTCTATGTCAAGGTAAATGGAACGGTAGAGGAGCTTTACGGCATTCTCTACCAAAGCCTTGTCTTTGGGATGACGCACACGGGCGGGATAGACCGCACAGCCGTAATATTCGGCAAAAGCGGCGAAATCATCATTGATGACAGGCTCGTTGCGGTCGCTTCGTGTGACGGCAGCCTTCAGATTGTCGGGGACGATAGCCGCAGGAACGCCTTCAAAATATTGCATGGCATTCTCACATGCCTTTATCAGGTCTTCCTTGCGTTGAGACCACACGGCTTCGCAGTAGGTATAATGGCTGAACGGAAGGATGGCGACAAACACCTCGGCTTTCTTCGTCTCGCCCGTCATTTCATCAACGACTTCAAGCCTGTCACCGGCAAAGTCAATATACATCTGGTCGGCGGCATAGTGCTCGACATGACCGACGACCTTGACGTGAAACTTGTACTGACGGACAGCCCGTTTGAAGGAAGACAACTGATAGCCGTCAGGATATTCGGCATGGTATTCCTTGAACAGTTTTCGGACACTCATGCCTTTGCGTGACAGGCGGGATACATAGCCGGGAAGCAAGGCCTCCAGTTCAATCCTCCTGGAAGAAGGCTCCCGATGCCGGGATGCCGTACAGCCGAACAGTTCATCCAATTGCCCGTCGGACAGGGAAAGAAGCTGTTCAATACTCTTGCCGCTTGAAAGGAACAGGCGGACATACTTGCGGACAGTATTACGGGAAGTATGAAACGTGGACGCCGTTTCCTTGATTCCCATGCCGGCCGCATAACATCTTAAAATGTTTTTGATTCGTTTATCCATTTGTATAGATTTTATTATCACCCCCGTTACACCAGGACTCGGGCACTCAAATCTACACAAAAAAATCTATAACAATAGGTGAACTAAGTGGTCAATACTATTTTGGCCAGAAGGGTCAATCATATTGTAGCCAAAGGGGACAATCCTGCTTGGCCAAAAGGGTCAAAGTCGCGTGGCTTTTCCAGCAGTCGCAGGAAGCGAAAAAGAACGCACACAGTGCAATTAAGGGCAAAAACCTTTTTATCTTCATTTTCATCTTCTTCATATCAGCGGTATTTCAAATGATTTCACGACACAAGTCGCGTCCCTGTCGAGGATGAACCAGTATTCCGAGCGGTACGGACTGCCGCTGCCGTCCTGCGCCTCATACTCTATCTTGACTTTCCAGCCGGAAAAGTCCTTCTTCTCCTTTCCAGTGGAGACATCCGGCAATAGTGAGCGCAGCACCGACATGGCCGACATCTGCCTTTCCATGAGTGCGGCCGTCCCCCTGTCCCTTATGTCGAAGTTCTTGAAGCTGTCGGTCTCCTTCATTATCTTCCTGTTGATTTTCATCATGGCCGTGGCAATGACCATTTTCTCCTCCTGCGAGACGTAATCCCTGCCGAATACCGAATCAGCCTTGCTGACGGCGTGTACCTTTATTGTCCCCGGCCTGTCGACCGACGCCTCAAGCGCCTTCACCGACACTTCCTTTGCCCGCTCCTGCGGAGAGGGCGAGCAGCCTGTAAAGGCAATGTCGGACAACAACGCCAACGTGCAGGCAAGCGTTGTACCGGAAATAAATCTCATTTTCTGTTTCATAAGTCATATTTTTATGATTTGAAGCCTGTCGGGCGATAGGCCGAGCCGCTTGCGGTATATCGACCCGTCGTCCCGGTACATTTCAAGTTCCGACGACGTGATGCTTTTCGTGCAGATTTCCTCCACTTCCTCCAGCGTGAGCGGATGCCCTCCGATGTTCCTCCATATCGAGAAGGTGCAAGGCTCTGCCTCGCGGCCGTAGTTGGAGCAGTTGAACGCCCGGCTTCCCACGCGGATGTCGCCGCCGCAATGCGGGCATTTGGCGACTACGGGCTGCATGTTCACCGCCCCGTCACCGTCAAGCTCCAGCACGGTAGGGAATGTCTTGCCCTCCTTCGTGGCGAAGCCGTCAAGCAGTATGCGGCGGTTCTGCAGAAGGCAGGCAATCTCGCCGTCGGACATCCTCCTGTTGCCGATGATGCCGTTGATGTTCAGCACGCACGATGGCTTTTCCCCTATGTTGTTCTCACAGCGGTAGCCCTTGCAGGTCTTTACGACCTTGCCGCCGCACAGTGGGCAGCGACCGACGGTTTTCTTTTCTGTTTCCATTATGATTGTCAGTTTATAGTTGTAAATTCCATGTTACAGGTCAGTTGAATCCCCTGTTCCATTCGGCGACGATGCCGCCGATGATGTTCTTTCCCGACATCACGCTTGCCCATCCCTCAGGGTCGAGCGAGAACCACAGGTCGTTCCACGACAGCGTGCGCACCTGCCAGGCCAGTATGAACAGGTCGGTGTTGATGGTCTCAAGCCTTGTCACCACCTCGTTGGCGATGTAGTACCTTTCGGCCGAGCTGAGGAGGTTGACCTTGTGTTTCTCGTTTGTCCCGTCCGCACCGGTGACATTGTATGTGCCCGAAGTGACAAGCTGTTTCATGAACGGGTAAATGGCGGCCATCTGCGTCGCCGCGTCCGCCAGCTCATCCGATACGATGGCGGCTATGGCCGTACCCTTGATGTTTCCGGCGACCGACTTCGCAAGCAGGCTGCAGTTCTGCGGTATCTCGGTCAGCACCAGCTCCCCGGCGCGCTTTATCTGGTAGAGGTTCTGCATGGCACCCTGCGCGTTGGAGAGGTATTCGAGCATCTTGTCCTCCACGCTGTGTACCCTGTCGAGTGCCAGCGTCACCGCCGTCTCCGCGGCGATTATCTTCTCCTGCGTCTTCCTGCGCTTCTCATGCAGGTTTTTCAGTTCCGCCGTCTGTGCCAGCACGGCCGCGGTCAGCGCCGGGTCGGTCTGCTGCGCATGGCACGGAAGACAGCCTGCGGCCAGTCCCAATAAGACAGCCAAGACGGTCGTCTTGCCATTATTCAATATCATCTGTCTCATAATCAATACGGTTAAATCTTTATACCTGTGTTTCTCCGTTCAGCCAGTCCCATTTCACGGTCGTTCTTGTTCGGGAGTATGACCGGTTCCATAGGCCTGTTCATCAGGCAGTCGTTCCAGTCCTTGAATGCCTTTGGCGGCGGCCAATGGCCCACCTTGTACCGGATGGGAAGGTTCTTGCCCACCTGCGCAGGCAGCGGCCTGTCCGGGTCAAGCCTGAATGATTTTCCTTTCGCTTCCACAAGCAGCCCTCCGTCCGCCTTGCTGATTTTCATCGGGATGCCTTCCAAGAGAGCCATCATACGCAGTCCGTAGATGCGCCCGGCAAGGTCGTTGTCAAAGCAGTCGAAGGCGCGCGCTTCGGTGAAACGCGCCATGACGCCTGTGACCTGGCGGTCGGAGAACGTACCTCCGAGCGACACGAGGGCGGTGTCCGTGCCGACCCGCACCTTGTTTATTTGGTAGAAAGCCATAGCGTCCAATGCCGACTCGCAGAAGAAAATGCTTCTTACGGCAAAGCCTTTGCTTCTGGAAAGGTCTGCCACCCATGCTGCCGTGGACGAGTCCGTGCCGGCCGCTTTCGACTTGTAGCCTCCGTGCCCGCGTATCTCATAGCCTTTTACTTTGCCTTCGGTGTCGGTATAGGGAAATCCCACGTTGTACCCGTCGAACTTTCCGTTCCTCTTGTCCCGTATCAGGGTGATGAAAGGGGCGAAAGCCGCCACCGTGTCCTTGCCGATGCCCCTCTGTAAGAAAATCGCGGGGATGTTATCCGTTTCCACAGGTCTCACCTCGTAACGCGCACTGTCAAAGACCTGGGCGTGCCCGGCCGACCTTACGTATTCGCGGTCTTCCCTGTATTCAGGCTCGGGCATGTTGGCGAAGCGTGCCATGACCTTTGCTATTTTCTGCCACTCGTCCTTGCCGGAGACGAAGAAGGCGTCAAGGTTCTCGCGTATGAGCGTGACCACATCGCCCTTTGAACCGTCACGGCGGAAGAAGGTCTGCGCGGCCTTGTCGTTGGGGTGGCTGACGATTATGGTGTCACGCCTCTCCCTGCCTTCGCCGAGCACAAGCTCTATGTAGCGTCCCACTCCGGCCTTGCGGTCAAGGCGGTAGCCGAGGGCGTATGCGATGTCGTCAATCCCGACACGGGATTTCAGCTCCTTGAAGTTCACCTTGTAGTCGGTCATTTCCTTAGGGTTTTGAGGTTATAAGGATTTTGAGGTTCTGAGGTCTTAGGTTCTGAGATTATAAGGTCTGCGACTGCGATGTTTTACCGTACAACCCAATAACCTCATAACCCAATAACCTTAAAACCGTATGACCTCATAATTACATTCCGATTTTGGCACCGGCTTTCTGCGTCCGGCCAAGCACGGCAATGTCCGGCTCGTATATCTTGCGTGCCGTCATGTCGAGGAACGCCGCCTTGTCCTTCATGTCCGTAAGGCGGAAATACGTCATCGCCGTACCTTTCGTCACAGGTTTCAGACCGAGTTCCACTCCGCCGTAGGAGGCGCGGATGGCGTATCCGCCGGAACGTGTCTTGACTATCGAGGCGTTCCTGAACGGCACTTCCTCGTCAGGGCCTAACGGCCGGAACGGGTCGTTCTTAGCAAGATAGGGCTGTTCTCCGAGCGCGAGGCGCTGGCTGTCGATGCGGTCAAGTATCATGTCGGATGCCTTGTTCACGTCCGCCATGACGGAGATGATGAACTTCGGTTCCTTCTTCAGCACGCCTATCCATGAATCTAAGTATGCTGCCGAGTTGTCAGTGACCTTGGAATCGAAGCCCATCGAGTGGCTTATCATCGCCGCCGTCAGCTCGGCGACAAGCTCCTCCTTGGCGTACTTCGGGTCACCGAACCTGCCCATGCCGTCGCGGTTGAGCCTTTCCGGGGTCGTGGTCGAGTGCGCCATCTCGTGAAGCATGGTGGAGTAGTATTCCATGCCGCCCCGGTACGTCTCCTCCGGCGTGCCACCATTGTTGAACTGTGCTTTCATGGGAACCACCACGATGTCGCGCGATGGGGAATAATACGCCCCGTCCTCCCGCTTGTCCGCCTGTATCGGGCACAGCCAGCCCTGTGTCTGCACCATGCGGTCGATGGCGGCATGGGCGTACATGCCTTCCGTATCGCGGAGTTCCGGCACCTTGAACTTGTCAAGAAGTTTCTGTATCCTTTCCGGCTGCACTTCGGCGAGGTTCGTCTGCTCCACGTTGTACACGGGAAATGCCTTGACAAAAGGAAAAACCTCCATGTCTTTCCTTTCCTCCTTGCCCATAGCGCGGTATTCTTCCGAACTGACTTTCCTGCCGTCCTTGTCCTTAACCAGCATGTCCCAGTAAACCACGGGAAACGCTTTTTCACCCTTCAGGACGTGGGCTTTCAGGTTGTGTGCCTGCTTGAAGGTCAGGTAGACGGGAAGCCGGTAGCCTTTCTCCGCCATGTAAAGCTGCAGGAACAGCGAGTTCGAGCCGGAATAGTTGCGTCCGCCCACGTTCCGGGGCAGTCCGGCATAACCCGACGCTCCGCCTATCCAGCCTTTCCTCCAGTCGGACGCCTTCATCTGCTCCATACGTCCTATCATCATCTCCGTGAAGCGGTCAAGTGCGGCCTGTCCCGCGCTGTTGTTATAGCCAGATGCCATAGTCCTCGTCATCCATTACCTGCCTGTCCATCATTTCCGCCTCGGTCTGCTCGATATAGAACTCGGCCGACTCGTCGCACTCTTCGGTGCCGTGCGAGCGGCACCATTCCCTGTAATCCTGCGCGTTGTCGCTTTCCTGAATAAATTGGAGATGACCGATGCGCCCCTCCTGAAGAAGCTCCACAAGCTCCTCGTATGTCTTTGTCGGTGTCATGTCTTTTTATTTGATTAAGTTGTCGGTTACATTTTCATGGAAACGGACTTCTCCGCCTTTACGGCCGGTGCCGCGAGCAAGCCCTTGATTTCCGCATTGAGGTACTTGGCGGCTATCTGCTCCCGTGTGGCGGTCTTGGCCTTGAAGAGCGAATAGCCGTCGTCAAAGGAAATCTCGTGCTTTGCCGTCTGCCCCCTGTCGCCTAAGTCGGCGGATACCTTCCACTTGTTGTCGGCCCTGTCCTTGGCCACGCGGACGCCTTTCAGGTCTACGCCTTCCGGAAGCCGGTACTTTTCGTAGGCTGATTTCAGGTGCAGGCGTTCCCCGAAGTTCTTCTCCACTAACTGTACGGGAGTGGTCACGCGGTCGAAATAGGCGTTCAGGTCCCGGCGTGACGCCACGGCGGACATCCTCGCTTCGCCCACCTGGGCGTAGAACTTGTACTTGCCGTAGTCGGCACGCCCGACATCCTTTTCCTTGTAGACGTTGAACTTCTCGATGGCGACCGTGCCCTCAGGGCCTTCCATCTGCTTGGGAAACTTGAAAGACTCTTCCGGCACTTTCGGCATGAGCTTCGTGGGATAGTACCGCTGCATCAGTTCCGGCACGGTCATCTCCTTCTTCTGGTAGGCCGCGAGGTCTGCCGCGTCCATCCTCTGCGGCTTGAGCTGCTTGCCGTCAATCCTTGCCGTAAAATACCAGTCCTCCGGATTGGTCTTGCTCTGGTAGGCGTGTCCGTGGGTCACTTTACCTCCGTCAACTGTCACCATTTGCGGCTCGCGCGGCTTGCGTTCAGTCTTGGCCTCTGATTTTTCCGCAACATCCGTTTTTTGTCCAGATGTGGCATTCTGTTCAGTGCCGACTTTTTGTCCCGTACTCTTTCCCCGGGCAGGTTTCTCCCCGGCGGTGTTCTTCACTGTCGGGGCAGGCTCTTCCTGCGCCTGCTGTGTCTTTTTCTTCCTTTCCATGTCTGTATCGTTTGAAATGGTTTGTCCTATGTCCTGCTTGTCAGCCTTTTTCCTGACATCATCCGAAATCTGGTCGCACAATGCCACTCTTGCCCCGGAACGGATGAGCTTCGGCAGGTTCGTGTCAAGTTCCGAGACCGGGAACGAGGCAACCTGCAGTTTCCTGTCAGGCAGTATTCGGTCGGTTATTTCGACTGCAAGTATGGCGGCTGCCTTCACCGCGTCCTTTCCGTATGCCTCATAGAAGTCCCCCGTCCTGAACAGCAGCAGTGCGTCAGGATGCTTTTCTTTCAGCGCGTCGAACTGCCTGAGCATTTTGGCGGCTGATTCCTGTCTGTCTTTCTTTGCCATGACTGTATGCTTTTCATAGTTTAAGCCCCTTGCCGCGTTCCTCTTTAGGGGAGGACAGCCTTATGGCGCGTTCCACCGACTGCCTGTCAACGACCTTCCTGTATTCCCAGCTGTTCTTCTCGGTTTGGACGAAACCGTAAAATTCGGGATGAAGCTCGTCATAGCGGATTTTCTGCTGCCGCTCCCATTCCTTCAGGTCTCCCTTGATGACCCTGAAGCCCTGCGGCTCCCTGAGGTCGATGCCGACGGCTACCTTTTCGCCGCCGACGTTGAGTTCCACCGGCTTGCCCTCCCGAACCTGCTGTTTCTGACGGGTGCCAAGTTCGATGTCGTTGACTTTCTCCATGTCGCGGAGTTTTTGCTCTATTTCCGTGTCTGTCACCTTGCGGTGAATGACCGACTTCGTTTCCGGGTCAAGCTGAAGATACTGTCGGGTTTTCCCGCCGTCAACGTCCACGGTCTTTTGGATGACCTCGCCCTTGCGCAGCCTTTCGGCTTCATGCTCCGTAAGGCCGAGTGCCTTGCTGCGTTCCGTTTCGAGTGCCGCCCTTACAGGATAGGCGAGCAAGGCGGGGTTGCCGTTCCTGGCGGTCACCACCTGCAGTTTGAGCGGCAGCGTGATTACATTACCGTTCCTGGCACTTATAGACACCTGCACGAGTGGCGTGACCTCGCCGGAAGCCAGCTTTTCCTTTATCTCCTGCGGCAGGCTTTCGGCCTTTCCACGGTCTATGCCGAGCATTGCCAGCTTGTCGTATGGCAACATTGCGGCCTGATTACTGTTGTCCTTTTCCATTTGACTGTCGTTTTGCTGTTAATTTTGCGGCGGAACCGCTTGAATGCCACAAATTTATTACGGACATAACTACAAAAAAGAAATGCGCAACACTATTCTGGCCACAGCCATATCGCTGCTGGTGCCTGCACTGGCATCAGCACAGTTCCATACAGTCACTAAGGAGCATCCCGTAAATCACTGTACCACTGCGCCTAATCACGGGCATGATGTACAAAAGATTGAATGTATGAAGTGCGATTCCGATACCAATAGAAAGGCAGGAGATATTCTCAACGACGGTCTATATGTCCGAAAAGGAAACGGTCATGCCGATGTTAAAACGGCAGGGAAAAAACATAAGAAAGCGGCAAAGCCACCGTTTCATCCGATGGCGGGGAATGACGGAAGCCTCCCTGAACTGACAATCTCCAACCTTTATAGGGAAATCGTGCGTAACGGCATCCTCTATCCGGAAATAGTACTGGCGCAGGCCATACTGGAAACGGGGTGGTTCCGCTCATCCCTGTGCAGGGACAGGAACAACCTCTTCGGGCTGACCAACCCACGGACAGGAAAGTATTTCGAGTTCGGGCATTGGACGGAAAGCGTTAGGGCTTACTATACAAAGGTGCAGTACAAGTACAAGGGTGGCAACTACCTGCTCTGGTTGAGGAAAATAGGATATGCCGAAGACCCGAACTATGTCAGGTCGGTCATTAAAGTTCTTAAAATGCTATAAAACAGTGGATTTAGCTTTTTATCCCTTAAAATGTATTACATTTGTATTCAAAAAAGGACGGGAATGGATATGGTGCGTCATAATTACGTTATTTTTGAGAGCAATGGCAATGAGAAAATAATCGGTTTTAATATAACCAAGAGCTATCAACGGCATGAAAGGGCGAATATATATGAATGTACAAGGAAATACTGGCGTTTGGATGTCAGACGCGCTAAAAATGCCGACCTTGCATTGGGAATATGCTCAGGGATAATTATCGGTGTATTCAAGCCTTTACGGTGGTACAAGTCAGAAGGCTACCCCGGGCGCTGGGAGTTTGATGGTGAGGAAATAGAAAATTCACCTTATCTGAATATGGATATATCGGCTTTTATGGGAAAACGGCAGAACCCGGTAATGTACATCAATATGTAAAATTGCTTGTCTGTTCCAACAGCCATATCACCATAAGATGCAACGGATAAAAGGCATAGAAACCGTATTTGGGCAAGTTGCCTTTTATAAATCCTCTTGTCCCGTCATACAGGAAGATGGCGGAACAAGCCAGCAGTGCGCCTGTTATGCCATAATGTGCCATGAACGGAAAGGTGAAAGCGAGTTGCAGCAACCTTGCGCTTTGGCTATTGCTCCGCTGACGGTTGTACAGACTTCCGAACAGGTGGAACAGGAATATCATCAGGATACCGCGCCATCCATAATCCATACCTGATATTTCTGCAAAAAGTGCGGTAAAGAGAACTAATATCAATGACACATTTTTGAGTTCCTTCAACCTGTCAAAAACAGCCATTGCCGCCACGCCAAGCGCCAGCGTGAACATCACGTTGTGCGTGCCGTCCGCACCGTTCAGCAGATACCACGGCATTTCGCTGATTGCGGCAAAGGCCAGCAGGGAAAGGAAGTACCGCATCCTGTTTCGGGTGTAGAAATAACCTTCGGCCACAAGCAGGGCAAACACAGGAAAGGCGATACGCCCGAAACAACGCATCATTCCGTATACCACCGTGTTCTCTTCAAGAAAATAGTATGCCGAGTGGTCTGCCACCATTGAAAGGACGGCAATGACCTTCAACGCACTGCCACTCAACAGCGGAAACATCTTTAACGGATATGAAGTTGAACTGATATTCATATATCATTATTATTCAATATATTATTAAGAACAGTTAGACAATCCCTTAACTTATCCCGAGCAGTTCCTTAATCATGTCCTCGACCTCCTGGTTCACCCGTTTGAAGTTGCGGTTGAGCATTATCTCCTTTTCCCTGTCGTTCTTGAACTCGTATATTTTCGGCAGCGGCACATAGTGTTCCTCCTCCCGCTTTATCTTCTTCATGTCGAAGTGTGTCTTGCAGAAATACTTGGTGGTCTTGAACTCCTCCGACCGCTCGATGTCGAACCTGTCCAGCATCCTCTCGTCCGTGGCGGTGAAGTCGCGCGCCGCCTGTCCGGCCAGCCATCCCGTGGCCATGTCCGCTATCTTGGCGGCGGGCACGAGGTAGTCCATCTTCTCCGATATGGTGGTGGAAACCTTCTGGTCGTTGATGGATATGGAGCGCGAGGTCTGCTTGGCCTTGCCGAACACGTCGTTCTGCGCCCACTCCAGCGTCTCCTTGTTGCGCGCCGCCCCCATGAAGATGTTGCCGCAGGTGGTGATGATTTTCTGCATCCCCACCTTGCCGTAGTCGGCTTCCAGCTGCGGAAGCTCCTGGAAGCCTAATGTCACGGCCACCTTGTTGGAGCGTGCCGTGCCGATAAGGCGGTCTATCTTGTGGAAGTAGAGCGTTGGCAGCTCGTCCACGATGATGCTCACCGGAATGTTCCCCTTTGAGTTCACACGGGTCACAAGGCGGTTCAGCACCAGCGCGTTGAGCGAGCCGATGACCTGTTCCTTTTCCGGGTCGTTGGCGATGACAAGGTAGCTCGGATGCTCCCTGTCGGAAATCTTCAGGTCGAAGTCGTCGCCCGTGAACACCCAGTAGGCCTCCGGCGAGACGAGCCTCGCGGCGTTGACGCGGAGCGTGCCCACCATACCTTCCAACTGGTCGTTGGCCTTGTTCTCGTAGGCGCTCTTGAAGGGTGCCATGAGCGAGGCTATCCTGTCGTCCTGCATGAGTATGTTGAACACCTGGTCGTAAGGCCTGCCGAGAAAGGAAAGCACATGGGGCATATCGGAGTATTCCCCGGTGACGGTATCCGGCTCCACCTCGTTGCCCTTCTCATCCTCGTACCAGCAGCGTCCGATGGTTATGGGCTTGCCCGCCCTGTCCTTATAACTGAAACCCTCTAATTCCACGAACATCCTGTCCTCGTCCGTTGACACGTCGTTGCCTTTCTCGTCCACGAAGTCCAGCACCACGTTGCCGTCCTTGTCTATGGCGTTGAAGTCGTCCCAGTTGCGTATCACGATTTCCAGCTTCTTTCCCTCGTACAGGATGAAGCGCCTGAGCTTCTTGCCGTCCTTGAAGCCCACGGGGTGGAAGTTGACGAAGAAGTAGATGATGGCCGCGAGGAAGTTCTCCGCCGAGTTGGTGAAGAACGCCTCCGAGCCGCCTTTCTTGTCGCCGCCTCCCTTGTTGAGCGAGGCAAGGAGCGTGGCCGCCGTCTCCGATGCCGCCGCGAGGTCGGGTATGTACTTGCGCTGTATGGGATTGATGCGGTTGGAGTATTCCACGTCGGTGAAGTTCACCGTCCTGAAGCCGCAGTTCGGCGGCAGTTTCCCTGCCTTGCGGTTCTTGCAGAACTGGTAGAAGAGCGTCTTGGCGAGCGCCGGGTACTTGAAGTCGTACACCATCATGGCGAAGCCCTTGGCCGAGTGCTGGCGGATGAACGGGTCTATGACGCCGAAAGACTTTCCCGAGCCGGGCGTTCCCAACACGATCGTTCCGCGGAACGGGTTGATGATGTTAATCCAGCCACGGTGCATACGCTTCTTCCAGTAGTATATCATGGGGATGTTGACCGAATACTCGTTGTCGACAAGGTTCTCCGACTGTTGGAACGACTCGTTCTCGAAGTTGAAGCGGTCCTCGCCGACCTTGTTGTTGTAATACTTGGCTATGCCGTCCAGCCCCTGGTGTACGAGCATGGTGCCGACAACAGAGCAGAGGGCATACAGGATGCGGCCGGCAGGGAAACCGAACCAGCTCACGCCGAAGTCCATCCCGTGGAAGACGAAGCACAGTCCGACCAGCGTCAGCCCCGACAGCACAGGATAGACGACCATCGTGCGGACGTTGAACTTCAGCGCCTTCTTCGCTTTCGTACCGATACAGACGATGCAGATGCACACTAATTCAGCCACCTTGCAGCCGGAAACGGTGTTGAACACCTTGAAACGCCCCAACAGTTCGAGGATGAACTGCGTGACGCGGTTGTCCGCCGTGACGGGCAGGTTCATCACGATTTCTATAATCAGGAAGATGTATATGCAGCTGCGGAAGTAGTTGTACATCTGCTGTTGTTCCCTTGTCTCTTCAAAAGCCATGCAACCCGAATTAAAAATTAAAAGTTAAAAATGAAAAATTGACTTCATACAGGGTTTAGAACGGTATCTTCACTCCAAGCAGCAAACCGTTGCGGAACGTGTCGCCGTGCAGGAAGTTCACGTTGTTCTTCTGTATGACGGAGAACTCCCATCCGTTCAGGAACACGTAGCTGTACTCGAAGCCGGCCTCCAGCCCTATAAAGAAGTCTTGCTTCACGGCACCGAACTGCGGGCCGAAACGGAAGCGCAGCATCCCGTTCTTGTAGCGTGCGAGTCGGTGTTTGTACGCCAGCCCGGCATCCCACCAGTAGCCGTCCCAGAAGCGGTGGCATACCGGCTTTTGCCAATGGTTGCCGGCCTCGCTGTAAAGTTCCACGGCATTGCCGTAGGTAAGCGGATACTCGTAACCTATGGCGGCGTCCAGCGAGGAGGGAAACTGGAAGCCGGCGCTGACGGTGAGCTTTCCCTGTGAATACGCGGACACGCTGACCGCCACGCACATCATCATTGTAAGGAGGATTTTCTTCATAGCTCAATGGTTTATGTAGTAATGGTGGAACGGATAGGAGGATGTGCTTTCCAGTACGTCCGCACCGAAGCCGTCGGCGTTGAGGATGTCCTCGTACTCTATGGTCAGCGTGACGGTGCGGCCGCTTATCTGGCTCTCGGAGATTTCAATCCGTAGGACTTTCTCCTCGGGGAAGGTCAGTTTGGGTAGCACCAGCACGTTGCGGTAGTCTTTCCTGAATTTCCTTGCCGAGTTGAGCGAGAACACCGGAGTCAGCTCGATGGTCTGCGAGTTTGTGGCCTTGGTCTCCTTCTTGTCCTCCAACTTCACGCGCACCTCCTCGATGTCGTAAGGGATTTTCGCCCTGTTGCGCAGCGAGTAGTCGATGAAGAAATAGTCGCCGACGGAATAGATGTTGTTGACGGCCGCCCTTATGCCGTGGGCGTTCGAGACGACCTGGTGGTACTTCCTCTTGCTGCCGTACACCGCCCAGGCGTAACGGGCCATTTCCGACACGGGCATGGAGACGCCCGGATTGACGTAGGATTCCGTGTCGCTGTAAGGCACATGGAAGATGGAGGCCGCCGAGCCCGGCTCCCGCGTATATACGATGTCGTACTGCGCGATGTGGCGTTCCCCGATGAGCGTCACCGTGCCCAGCAGCTCGTTTTCCCTGTAGTCCGCCTGAACGGAGTCGTTGGGTGCGGACGGCTTGATGCGGACGATGTTGTCGGTGCATTGGTTTCCCATAATCCTGTCCGTGGAGATGTCAACCAGCTTTATGTTTTCCGGCATGACGATGTGCGTGGTCACCCCGCTGTTGACAAGGATTCTATCCTTTGCCGAAGCGCTACAGGTAATGCAAACAGTAAATAATAATGCGGTTAAAAAAGTTCTTGCTTTCATATATGTGTTCTTTAATACTTATCTTGCGTCGTCGGAGTTGATGAGATAGACGATGGTGTTGTACTTGATTTTGGCCTTGTTCCTGCGCATATTGGAGGACAGCGCCGACGTCGCGGAGTTGTACATGTTCTGCAACGCTTGGAGGGCGATGGCCTCGCCGGATATGCCCGAACCGTAGCCTCCGTCCGATTCGATGTTGATGTCCTGCTGCACCACGTTGGAACCGGCGTCCTTCACGAAGTCGCGGAACTCCGAATCCGGGACGTAGAACCCCTCCATTCCGTCGTTGTCGAATACGGAGAGGTTGACCTTGATGAACCTGCCGCCCGTGAGTATGCTCGTGACCGCCGCACGGACGCGCTGCCCTCCGAAGCCGGTCACCGTGCCGTACAGGTAGGTGCCTTTGGCTATTCTCACGCCGCTTACCGTCACGTCGTCAAGGAGCTTGAAGCGCAGGCGCGTGCCCTCGCGTGCCTTCGTGGTCCTGTCAATCATGGCGCGGATGAGCGTGGCGTTCACCGCCTCGTCTTCCGCCCTGACGGTGTTGAACTTCCCGGCGTTTGCCTCCGGCGACTTGACGACGAGGTTCGGCCTGTTCCTCTCTTTCTCCTCCCGTCTTGCCTTCGCAATGGAGTCGGCCTGCTGCCGTTTTTCTTTCTCATCTCCGTCGGACAGTCCGAAACCCAGACCTTGTTCGATGGCTTTCTGCCGCTCGTAGCTGCGCCGCTGTATCTCCTCCAAGTCGCGGGCGAACTCCTCCTGTGCGGATGCGCCGCGTCCGGACTCGTTTTCCCCGTAGGCATACGAATTGATGTGGCGCCTCGATTTCGCAAGGGAGCGTTCCAGCTCCTCCAGTTCCTGTTGCTGGCGGTTGCGCTCGGCTTCCGCCGCGTCGATGCGGTCCAGCTCCTCCTCGGTGTATCCGTGGGCTATCCTTTCCGTGTCCGCCTCTTCCTCCCCGATGCCGGATACGGCGGTGAAGGCGTCCTCGTCGCCGAAACGCCGCGACATCTCGTACATCTTGTCCCCGGCTTCCCCGGCATTCGCCTCCGGCAGCTCCATGTTGATGCGGTCTGTCGCCACCGCCTCCCCGTTTTCCGTACTTCCGCCGCCGAAGGTCTGCATCACGAAGTAAACCAGCGCGCACAGCGGTATGAAGATGACGGCAGGGAAAATGTATTTGGGCTGTCTGAAATTTACCTTAATCATGTTTTCCGCTGTCTTTTATGAATTTTACGATGTTCTCAAGCTGCCTGTACCTCTCCACGATGTTCACCGAGTCGCCGTGCGACTTTACCGGTATGGCTATCATCGAGTCGAGTTCATGGCGGATTTCCTGCCCCTTGGCGGTCAGCTCCTCCAGTGTCCGCCTGTGGATGTCCTTGTTCACCTGTATGGTGCGGAAGCCGCTGAATACCGGCTGCATGTCGGCGATCATGCCCGTTTTCGGGATGTCCGGCTCCTTTTTCCCGCCGTCGACGGCGACGTTCAGCACAAGCACGGCCGCCAGCACGCCCACGGTGCAGGCGGCTGTCCGCTTCGGGTGCTTCGCCGCCCATGAGTTGGCCAGCCTTATCCTCGCGGCAAGGCGGTATCTCGTGCCGACTGCCTGTATTTTCGGCCTGAGCCAGGCACGCATCATGTCGTGGGCTTTCAGGCGGCTCTCGCGTAATTTCTTCTTCAAAGATTTCATATTTTTTGGTTTTACGGTTATATGGTTTTACGGTATTACGGTTGATAGGTCTCTTACGGCTTTTTGGTTGTTCGGTGCCATAACCTTTGGCTCTTACGTACAATCCGTATAACCTTACAACCTCCTGACCGTATAACCTGAAAAGTCAATAGTCCAGGTCCTTGTTCTCGATGGTCCTCCAGTTGGTGATCAGAAGCCCGTGCGGGTTGTTCCGTGTTCTGGGCACGTTCTCGATGTTGCCCGTGGTCACTATCGAGCGTTTCAGGTCGCGCGTGCGCCGCTTGATGAGCTGCGTGCCGTAGTAGGTGAACTTCCGTTCGTGCTCGTCGAAATTGATGGAGTCGCACATGATGGTGCATACCGCCGACGAGGAGATGATGTCGGAGTAAAAGCCGTTCTCGTCCATCGCCTGCTTCTGCTTCAATGCCGTGCCGTCCGCCATGTACATGGCCTTGCCGAGCGTCCACTTGATGTAGTCGTTGTCGGGCGGCAGGTTGAAGAAGTACTGGTGGAAGAGCTGGATGTGCGCCTCCGCCTCCATGATGAAGTTCGCCTCCAATTTGGCGCGCTCGGCGAGGAACGGTATGTCCCCGTCGAGGACGTATATCTGTTGTCTTTCCTTGTTCACGAGTGAGACGCAGCACCATACGGTGAACCCGCAGGTGAGCGCGCATCCGCCTACAACCGCCCAGACCGTCATCATGGCGAGCTTCGTTTTTTGAGCAAGTGATTCTATAAGCATATCCTTATCTGCATTTTTATGTTATATCTTTGATTTTAATCCAGTTGCCTATCTCCTGACGGATTTCACCACGGAACCCGCGCCGCTCACTACGGAACCTGCCGCGCTTCCCACGGCCGAGCCTGCCGCGGTCGTGATGCCCATCGCCGTCGAACCCGCCACGGAACCCGTGCCCGAGCTTACGCCGCCCGGTATCAGCCACGAGGCCACTTCCGGCACGAAGCGTATGATGTACGCGCCCACTAGCATTCCCATGGCGTACATGCAGTTGGAGCCGATGCCCTGCAGCCCGAGCGCGCCTATCTGCGACCACGAGTTGACGGAGCCGTGCAGCAGGTGGTCGTAGGCCACAAGATCCTGCTGGAGGTTGTACAGGAGGATGAAGTCGATGTAGTAAAGGCACATGTATGTCACGAAGCCCCACAGCGAGAGGGAGAGGTATTTCGACATCCACTGGCTCCACGCCGAACTCCACGGCGGGGCGAGCGAAAGCGCGAACATGATCGGGCAGAATATCGCCATGATGGCCAGGAATATCCTCTGTGCCACGAGCATCCCGTAATACGACATTTGGAAGATAAGCTCGCCCACGAACCGGATGATGTCGTTCACCCATTCGCTGACTTTGGTCTCGGCGGCGACGGTGGCGCGCTGGGCGTAGTTGTTGATGGTGTTGCCGAGGTTCTCCACGTTGTATATGAGCTTGTCCCACCAGGAGGCATCCTCGCCGATGGCGGCCACCTGCTTTGCCGCAGATATGGAGTCCTGCACGGCCCTGAGGCGTTCGAGGTACTCTCCCTGTTTCTGCGCCACCTTCAGCTCGAAAGCGGCCACCTCCTTGTTCTTGGACTGCGCCATCGCCTTCGTGGCGGATTCCAGCCCCTTGCCGGGCACCTGCAGGGCGGAGCATATCCACGACGAGGAGGAGATGCAGATGGAGATGCCTATGATGCGGAGCAGTTTCATCACGTCCATGCCGCGCCGCCCGAGCATCATCATCCAGCACTCGTAAGAGCCTGCGCACAGGGCGAGCAGCAGGCCTATGACCTTGGCCAGCCCCACAGCGTCGCCCAGCACGGCCACTTTGGGGAAGGTCTCCATCGCGACGAGCAGCTTGTCAAGGCTCTCGTCGATGGCCGGAAGGCCGATGGTCAGCAATGTCGATAATAGTGTCATTTTCCTTGTTTATACTTATTAGAGTTAATAACCAGTTGGCGGAATCTTTTGCATTTCTTTATGACAGATGCTTTCGGTTTATTACATTTTGAGAGGTTCTGCTTACGGTTCTCACTTGCTTTCGACACGTTTGCTAAAGGTATCCTTTTACCGTGTAAAAGGTCATCTTTTAAAAAGCAAAAAGGCATGTCTTGAAAGCTGAAAGACCACCATTTGAAACTGTAATCATCGTCGTTGAACTAAAATAATCCCACCAACGGGTAGTTAATAATGTGTAGCTGCGACCGCGCACAGATGCGCCGTCCTGCTGACAAGCACGCCCATCTCGGTTTTCGCGTCCTCGTAGGCCTGCTGCCGTTTCGCGTTCTCCAGTCCGTAGCCTATGCCGGTCTTGTGTATGTAGGCGATGCCCTCACAAAGCACCTCGTTCCGGCGGCTCAGCTCGTCCACCTGCCGTTTCAGCTTGCCGCCGCTCTTCGTCATACAGTAGAGCAGCCCGTCAGAGATGCAGGCCTGCATACGGTCGAACTCGTCCCGGTAGGAGGCATACGTAAGGTCGACAGATCGGTCCGCCTCGCGCAGGAGTTCCTCCTTGTAGAGTTCCTCGATGCGCACGCGCTCCTGTTCCGCCTTCTCGGCCTTCTGCCGTTGCGTCTCCTCGGCGGTGACGCGTACCGGCATGATGCACTTTACGTTGGAGTCCTCCTCCTTGAAGCGGACGCGGAAACCGGACTTGAAGCCCGCCCATTTCCAGTACATCTCCGCGCCGGAATATCCGTTGTGCAGGAAATAGTAGTACCAGTCGGGGGCGAAGTCCCAGGGGCCGTTCTCCATCGACTTCCATTGCTTTTCTTTCTCGCTGTCGTGCGTCGTGCCTTGTGCGGACAGTCCTGACGGAAGTCCGGCACAGGCGGCGCAGAGTATGGCGGTAATAAACGTCTTGTTTTTCATATCGTTATATCTTTTTATGAATAAAAAAGTGGAACATCAGGATATGGGCGGAAATGCCTTGCCATTCTGTATCTTAAACATTGTTCCATTTGTCTATCACTTTTTCGGCTATCGCGTCCTTCACTTCGGAGTTCAGTATCTCCCAGATGTAGTCGGGCTTCCAGCCGCAGTCCGTGACGAGGTAGCAGTACAGGTTAGCGTTGTCGATGATGTAGCGTGCCCTGTCGATGGTTGTCTTCAGCGTCATTACGAGGTCGAGCTTCTCGTCCATGGAGGCTTTCATCAGGTTGATGCCGGAGGCGGCCACCGAGGCGTAAAGGGTGTAGCAGTGCTTTATCTCCCTCGATATGGCCACGTTGGCGTCCGCATAGTACCATGCCACGAAAGGCTTCTTGCTGACGTTCGAGAACGTGTTTGCCGTGAAGTCCTTGTATTCCTTTACTAATTGGTAAAGGGAGTTGGCGGTGGACGATATGGCCCCGGCAAGCACGATGTACGAGTAGGCGTTGTTCATCTTAGTGTCGAGCGCGGTGCGCACGTCGTTGAACTTCTCCGCGCCCTTCGTGATGAGCGACTGCTCGCCGAAACTTGCCGCGACACGTTGGAGGGCCTGGTCCTCGTCCTTTTTTACCGCCTTGTGCAGGGCTATCAGCGCCTCTATCGTGGGAAGGTCTTTCGGAATGATGAAGGCCGACGTCCTGACCGGCAGGAAAAATGCCAGCGCAAGTGCCGTATATACCATGACTGTACGTTTCATGAGCTTGAAGTTTTTGCCGTTGCCTATACCTTATATTATATGTTCACACTGATGCCAGTCCTTTCCAGTCGAGTACGAGGCTTTCAACACGTGTGCGCATCGTCACCACGTTTGCCCAGCCCTCCGGGTCTATGGCAAAGAAGAGGTCGTCCAGTGTGGCGTACTGCGCCATCGCCAGCATTCCCTCCACCTTGTACCTTATCCTCATCAGGCCGGTGTAGATGGTATTGGCCACCGTCAGGCGCTCGTTCCGGTCGAGGAAATTGTAGCCGTCGCTCTTTGTCTCCGCCGTGGCCTGTCCTTTCAACGGGTTCTCCACCTTTGCGTTGCACACGATGTTCACGAAGTCAGCCACCAGTTGTTGTGTCTCCGCGACAAGGTTTCCAAGCTCATTAAGGCACAGGAGCTTGTTTGTGAATTTAGCCTTACTAACGGTGCTGACAAGTTCGGGCACGCCCGCAACGATGTCGAGGGCGCAGGAGCCTATTTCCTTGTAATAGAGGCTTTCCGTGCCGAAGCCGGAGACGTTCTCCACCGACAGCCTGTACAGTTCCTTGATGGTGGCCATGCTCACGGTGTACAGCTCCACCTTCTGTTTCCTCGCCGCGATGGAGTCCAGACGTTTGTTGTGTTGGTCCTCGATGAGTTTCTGCGAGGCTAAGTTGGCCGCTACGGCCTTTATGCAGGAGGGGTCTACGACCACCCTCCATGCTGCGGAGGCGTTTACCGTGGCTGCCACGGCCGCCGCCAGGATTATGTATTTTAACTTTCCCATAATGTCATTACTTTCTGTTGTCTGTTCACTTTCCTTGCAAATTCGAGGTACTTGGGGTTTCCGGCACGCCTGCGGTCGGCCTCGATGCGCGTGATGGCCTCCTGCACCGTCCCGTAGTGCCTCAGGTATATTTTCAAGGCCTCCTTCTCGGTGCGTTCCGTGGTGTAGGCCCAGTAGCATTCGGGCGGCTCCTCCACGCCGAACACGTCCGAGACCTGCCCCCGGCATATCCACACTTCCTTGAAATAGTTGCGCCCGTCGTGGTTGTCCAGTGCGTTGACCGTGAAGATCTGTTGCCGCTGGACGGGGGTAAGGCCGAGTATGGCGGCTATGTCCTCGTACCTGTCCTTGAACTTAGACTGGTCGAGGAGTATCTTCACATCGGAGTTGTTGATGATGGCCTCCTTGACGATGGGGGAGTCTATCACGTCGTTCAGCTCCTGCGTGACCACGCCGGCGATGCCGTGGAACTTCCTGACGGTCTTGTAGAGGTACTTGATGTACTCCGCCATCGTGGGCGAGGCGATGGCCTTCCACGCCTCCTCGATTATCAGGGCCTTGCGCCCCTTCTTGATGCGCATCTTCTGGAGGAACACGTCCATGATGATGAGCACCACGATGGGGAAAAGCACGGGGT
>OLFT01000855.1_pt1 | contig 35934 bp, 30 predicted proteins | sample 1604921 | NCBI WGS metagenome assembly OLFT01 (sample SAMEA3888897, study PRJEB22519) | human gut metagenome | biome: human gut; feature: human-associated habitat; material: faeces | place: Denmark | collected 2013 | reverse complement strand
GCGAAGCCACGGCAAATTCCGTTACTGGGCACGTATGCGTGAACAGTAATAAAATATCAGAAATCCGTAAGAAAAAAGCACTTTTACTTTTGGGTGAAATAGGGTAGACTGTTAGAACAGAGAAAACCAGATAGAAGAGCTGAATACAGAGTATAAAGAAAAATATTTCACTGGTTTTAGGACAAACTAAAAAGTGCCTGGGAAGTTTTGAAAAATTTCAGAGAAGTCCCTGGGAACAGACAGGGAGCAGGCATAAGAACAGTCGGAAGGAGATTCAAATTATGAAAAAAAAATCGTTATATATTGCGGGGATTTGTGCAGCACTGTCGGTAGGTGCGCTTGGGTGCGCTTCCAGTGCAAAAGCGGGCGATGAGGAGAATAAGACGGCTGTCGAAGATACGAAGGCAGCTGGGGAGACTACTGCAGCGGAAACCAGCGAGAGTAATACGGTTATCGAGAAAAACGCCCCGTCCGGTCCGGCATCCGGTACAGGAAAGAAGGTTTCATCCGAATTTATTTGTGTTTATGGTCCGGTTTCGGAGGTTACCAGTGATTCCGTCACGATTGACAATCAGTCGGGAATCAGCAGTGCCGGCGAGATGGTGATCACATTTTCACCGGAAACGCCGATTTTTGACGCAGAGACAGGCAATCCGGTCGATATGACCGAGGCGGAGACGGGAACCGTTGTATATGCCTACATCGGGGAGGCGATGACGATGAGCGAGCCGCCGATCACGAACGGACAGCTCTTCTTCGTCCATGTAACCGATGTGAGCGCCGTGCCGGTTTACACAGAGATCGAGTCGGTGAAAAAGAGTGCCGAGAATGATGATACCGTCTATGTGAAAGCAGAGGATGGCGTGACTTATACTATCAGCGCTGAGACACATATTCTGCCGTATTTAACCCGGAACATCGTGACCGCAGACGATCTGGAAGCGGGAAAGAAATGCGCGATCTGGGCGGACGCGGAAGGAAAGGTATCGAGACTGGTGCTGTTTCAGCAATAAGGGCGGATGTGCATAAAGCGATAAAATTATAAATATGTCATGTAGATCGGACGGTTTGAACAGTGAAAAACACAGCGAAAAACCGTCCGATTTTTGGTTTGACTTTTTGTTGCACAGTAAAATACATTTGTGAAACAAAAAAATTGCATAAATGCATATTGGCTGCTCTGGTTGAAGCGCCGGAAAAGCAGACGTTCAGTCTGTATGTAGATGAATTGCTATATGACAAGACAGATGTAATAAAAAGTGTCAAAATTTCATTGACACAGCTTTTCTCTTAGAGGTATAATCACAGAAGTTTACTGTGTGGAAGCTATATGGACAGAGAAATATGGCGTGGCAAAGATGTCGGATACATTGTAAAGAAGAAAATGAACCGCAGCTGTCGGAAAAATGGTATGGTTTCTGTCAATCGATGGGGATTCGGAAGCGTGAACAGAGCGGTGAAAAAAGGAGAGGGAAAAGAGATGGATCAGGAGATAAAGCAGCGGATCGAGACATTAAAAAAAGAGAAGGATGCCGTGATTCTGGCACATTATTACGTAGATGGAGAAGTGCAGGAGATTGCCGATTATGTGGGCGATTCGTATTATCTGGCGGAGCTGGCGACGACGGTGCCGCAGAAGACGATCATTTTCTGTGGCGTGTCATTTATGGGCGAGAGTGCGAAGATTTTAAGCCCGGAGAAGACGGTTATCATGGCAGACCGGAGCGCGGACTGTCCGATGGCTCACATGGTTGAGGTGGAGAAGATCCGCGAAGTACGCAAAGAGTATCCGGATGTAGCCGTTGTCTGTTATGTGAACTCGATGGCGGAGATCAAGGCAGAATCGGATGTCTGTGTTACCTCATCGAATGCACTCAAAATCGTGAAAAAACTGCCGAACAAGGATATTTTCTTTATTCCGGATGAGAATCTGGGACGTTTTATCGCAAAAAAAGTGCCGGAGAAACATTTTATTTTCAATGACGGTTTCTGCCATGTACATAAGAGTATTCATGCGGAAGATGTAAAGAAAGCAAAAGAGTTGCATCCGGAGGCAGTTGTGCTGGCGCATCCGGAGTGTACCGGCGATGTGCTGGAGCTGGCAGATTTTGTCGGAAGTACCTCCCAGATTATTGATTATGCGACGAATTCGGATGAGAAAGTCTTCCTGATCTGCACCGAGATGGGCGTGTTCTATGAACTGCTGCAGAAGAACCCGGAGAAGAAGTTTTTCTCCGTAGGTCACCGTCAGTTTTGCCCGAATATGAAGAAGATTCATCTGGACAGCGTACTGCGGGCGCTGGAAAATCCGGAAGAGGAAGTGGAGATGGATGAGGCGATGCGGCAGAGGGCGGTTGGTCCGCTGGCGCGGATGCTGGAATTGGCAAAATAAAGGAATAAATAAAGATACAATATAAACAAATAGACCCAAAAGGATCATTCAAAGGATTCCCACAGAAAATGCTGCAAATCAGCGTTTCCTGTGGGATTTAAATTTTAAATGGAGCGGCTCTGCTTATTCAGCCACAACTGTTTTCACAATCTCCGCAATATACATATCATGATAGTCCTTTTCCGGATAGAACTTGCTGTCAGCGCCCTTATCGATAAAATCTGCCGGATTCATGGATGTGCGGTACATTTTGCGGCAGATGAGGATGGTGTCAGCTTCTTCAAATGCCGGTACGCCGTCGATGAAGACCGGGGTCAGGCCGGCTTCCTTGATTTTGTCGTGGTCACGGCCAGATACGGAGCCGCAGAGTTTGAGGGCATCGCGGTGTTCGTCTTTTAAAAAGCTGACGGAGAAGAGCTCTTCTTTGTCTATAAATTCTTTGGTGTAGCGCTGGGGACGGATATAGCAGGTAACAGCCGGTTTGCCCCAGAATACGCCTGCGCCGCCCCAGCTGGCAGTCATGGTGTTGAATTTATCCTCGGTGCCGGCGGTTAAAAGCATCCAGTCGGAACCGATGCGGGTAAACGGGTTAAAATTTAATTCTTCTGGCTTTATTTCTTTGAAGCTCATCGAAAAATCCTTCCTTTCCTGTCTGAATTGATCATTCTGTGAGTACCTTACCATTATCAGAGAAGAAAATCAAATATATTTTCGAAAATTCATTGACAGATGAGAAAAAAAGAGGTAGTCTTTAAATTAAGGTTAGAGACATCTAACTTGAGTTGTGGCATTCTAACCTGAGTTTGTTCATGCTAATTATGTTTTGTTTTTGATGAAACACGATATGATATGAGCACTTAGTGCGAGTCGTATCTAAGGACTTAATGAGGCTGAGCCAGAGGCAAAAGCGGAATTTAGTACTTGCAAAAAGAGTGGCAAGCAGAGTATGCTATATATTTTAAACGAACAGTTAGTCTGCGCTAATAAAAAGCCGGGTTGTGGACGGAAACGGCAGATGTGCGGCAAAATAATTTAGAAGATATGGAAAGAGAGATGATACGATGCAGCAGAGAGAGCAGATTATCGGCGAACTGAAGAGACGGGGGAAACGGATGACCGATCAGAGAAAGATCATGTTGGATGTGATCCTGGAGGGAAGATGGAGCAGTTGTAAGGAGATCTACTACGAGGCATCCAAGCGCGACCCGGGGATCGGCAAGGCAACGGTGTACCGGATGATTGCAGTGCTGGAAGAAATCGGCGTTTTAAACCGTTGCCGCCAGTATTCTCTGCGGAATGAGGATGAGCTGTCAAGTATAACTTCGGATGCTAGCTGATAAAAAATCTCAATAAGCAAAGTTAGGTTTGACTATCATGGGGGTAAGCTGTTACCATCTACTTGTACCTCAGAAATGAGTCATTAAACGCAGCAATATTCGCATTTGAAATGGAATAAATAGTTTTCAAAAATCATATGTGAATATAATTAGATAATATCAGAGGAGGAGTAATCATGATGGACATTTTCAAATTAAAAAAATTAGGTTTATTTGCAGGCGGCGTTTTGTTCGGAACAGCAGGTGTTAAGATTCTTGGCAGCGAGGATGCAAAGAAATTTTACGTAAACTGCGTAGCAGCTGGACTTCGTGCACGTGATTGTGTGATGACCACCGCTACCAATATTCAGGAGAACGCTGAGGACATCCTGGCTGAGGCAAAGCAGATCAACGAGGCTCGCGGCTATGAGAGCTTTGGTGAGGATGAGGATTTCAACGAGACTGCTGAGGCAACCGAGGTCGCACCGGAGGCTGAGAAGGCAGAGCAGTAATAGCAACTCCAAGAATACATGAATCTAAATAACAGGGGGGCTGCCGCAAGATAGCATGGGATGCTGTCTCGCGGCAGCTCTTCTATAACCGGAGGAAGATGAATCATGAAATTCATTATAAAGCATGAAATCAAAGGAAGAATCCGTATCAGCCTTGCCCGGAAATTCCATACCGTGCGCGAAGCGGACGTTTTGGAACAGTATCTGCTTGGTCTGGACGGCGTGACGGCGGCTAAGGTGTATGAGCGGACAGCAGATGCGGTTATCTATTATAAGGAGGATCGGGAGGCGGTACTCGTACAGGTAGCGGCGTTTGATGGTCAGATTACCGAAAAACAGGAGATGGCAGTTAAAAGCAGCGGACGCGCCCTGAATCAGGAGTACAAAGAAAAGCTGATTCAGAAGGTACTGACCCGTTTTGCGACGAAGACATTTCTCCCGGCGCCGGTCCGTGCGGTATACACGTCCGTGCAGGCGATCCGTTATATCGTGAAAGGTATCCACTGCCTCGTATTTAAGCGCAAGCTGCATGTGGAGGTGCTGGATGCGACGGCGATCAGTGTTTCCCTTCTGCGCCGCGATTTCAATACAGCTGGCTCCGTTATGTTCCTGCTCGGCGTCGGTGAGCTTCTGGAGGAGTGGACACATAAGAAATCCGTTGGTGATCTGGCGCGGAGCATGTCCTTGAACGTGGAAAAGGTCTGGAAGAAAGTGGACGGGACCGAAGTCTTTGTACCGCTTTCGGATGTTACCGCGGGCGACGAGCTGACCGTCCATATGGGTACAGTGATTCCGCTGGATGGTGTCGTAGTAAGCGGCGAGGCGATGGTAAACCAGGCTTCGATGACCGGCGAATCCCAGCCGGTCAGAAAAGAGCCGGGCAGTTATGTTTACGCAGGAACCGCGCTGGAAGAGGGAGAGATTACCTTCAAGGTAGAAAAATCCGCCGGTTCCACCCGTTATGAGCGTATCGTACAGATGATCGAGGATTCGGAGAAGCTCAAATCATCCGTTGAAGGCAAGGCGTCGAACCTGGCAGATGCACTCGTTCCGTGGAGTCTGGGCGGTACCGCGCTTACCTATCTGTTGACCCGTAATGCGACGAAAGCACTGTCGATCCTGATGGTTGATTTCTCCTGTGCACTGAAACTGGCAATGCCGCTTGCAGTCCTGTCTGCGATGCGTGAGGCAAGCCAGCATCACATTACGGTCAAGGGCGGTAAGTTCCTGGAGGCTGTTGCCGAGGCGGAGACGATCGTATTTGACAAGACCGGAACCCTGACCAAGGCAAAACCGGTTGTATCCGATGTGGTATCTTTCAACGGCATGGAGAAGGAAGAACTGCTTCGTATCGCAGCCTGCCTGGAAGAGCATTTTCCGCACTCGATGGCAAACGCGGTCGTACAGGAAGCGAAAAAACGTCATCTGGTACATGATGAGATGCACTCGAGAGTGGATTACATCGTAGCGCACGGTATCGCTACCTATGTGGGCGAAGAACGCGTCGTGATTGGAAGCCACCATTTCGTATTTGAGGATGAGAAGTGCACACTGCCGGAGGATGGAAAAGAGAAGTTTGAGAACCTTCCGGAAAATTGTTCCCATCTTTACATGGCAATCGGCGGACAGCTTGCAGCCGTTATCTGCATCGAGGATCCGCTGCGTGAGGAAGCACCGTCTGTCATCCGCCAGTTAAAAGAGGCTGGATTTAAGCGCATTGTCATGATGACCGGCGACAGCGAGCGGACCGCAGCGGCGATCGCGAAGAGGGTCGGCGTGGATGATTATTTCTCCGAGGTACTTCCAGAGGATAAGGCGCGCTTTGTTGAGGAGGAGAAGGCGAAAGGCCACAAAGTTATCATGATCGGTGACGGCATCAACGATTCACCGGCCCTGTCAGCGGCAGACGCGGGCATCGCAGTCAGCGAGGGCGCAGAGATTGCCAGAGAGATCGCGGATATCACGATCAAGAAAGATTCCCTGGATGAAGTCGTGCTTCTGCGTCATCTGAGCATGGATCTGATGAAACGTGTCCATGGAAACTACCGTTTCGTTATCAGCTTCAACCTAGGTCTGATTCTCTTAGGCGTGGCTGGTATCATCACACCGTCGATGTCGGCGTTGCTGCACAACAGCTCGACACTGGCGATCAGCTTAAAGAGCATGACGAACCTGTTGCCGGAGGAAGAGCGGGAAGAGGCATAAAAATGCGCCCTGCTTAGTTGGCTTTTAATAAAATATAATAAAAATAGACGGGCAGAAAGAATGGAAAGGAAATTTTATTCTTTCTGTCTGTTTTTTTGCGTTAAATTGCGAAAAAGTAAAACTAAATACTGGACTATATTCTGTAAAAATCTAACAATGAATCAAATGACACTAAACGTATAAATGTATGTTTATAACAGTTATAAATTTCAGTATTGACATACAGATGAAATGTGATATGATCATAATGTAAATGGACTTACCAATTTACCATTATACCAAAAGATAATCAAAGAAATAAAAAGATAATTGAAGGAGGAACGGATATGTATAAGTTATCACAGTTGACAGAAGATGGTTCTATTATGTTACACGGACAGAAAATTGCAGATACAATCCTTTATGTAAATGGAGATTTTGTTAAAAAATCAGAAGCCGTTATCTCCGTATATGACAGTGGTTTTCAGCATGGAGATGGCGTATATGAAGGAATCCGTGCATATGGACGAAAAGTATACCGTCTGGATGAGCATATCAAACGTCTGTATGAGTCCTGTTACACGCTGGGAATCGATATAGGAAAGACCAAAGATGAGATGAAAGAAATTGTAAAAGAGCTGATTCGTCGAAATCTGGATGCAGGATTTACTGATTTACATATGCGTTTACAGGTGACGCGCGGATTTAAAGCACAGACAGGTATGCATCCGACTTTAAATGTGACGAATGCGTCGATCGTTATCTGTGTGGATCAGAAACCCCCTATTTTCAATAAAGAGGGAATTACGCTGGTAACAACCTGGCTGAAACGTTATTCTCCGTCTTACATGGATCCGAAGATTCATTGCTGCAACCAGCTGAACCAGATTATGGCGGCGTGCGAGGCAATCCGTCAGGGAGCTGATGAAGCAATTATGCTTGACCAGAATGGTTATGTGGCGGAGACAAACTCTACGAACTTACAGATGATTAAAGATGGAGCATTAATACTTCCGACTTTAGATTCACAGCTTCCGGGAATTACGAGAAAAACAATGATTCAGATAGCAAAAGAGATGGGAATGGAAGTACAGGTAAGAAACGTATCAGTTTCAGAGTATTACAATGCGGATGAGGTATTTATCTGTGGTACAGTCGGAGAAGTGGTTCCGGTTAAAATGATCGATGGAAAGAAGATTGGTACACAGATTCCTGGTCCGATAACAGAAAAGTTTTCACAGGAATATAAGAAGATGACAGAAACGCTGGGAGTGCCGATTGATGATTGAACATCATAAAAGAAAGTGCACTCTGTGAGGGAACGGGTAAAACCGTAAGCGTGAGATTCATATAGGGGTTTATAAAGAGGGATGGTAGAAGAGAAACATATGATTCGAGCGAAAGGACGGAATGAATATGAAAGAGAAAAGAAAACCGGGTTTTGGGGTTGCGATGCTTCCAATATTGGTGATGGCGTTCGTGTTGGGAATTGGTTTTGGAAAGTTCAGACTAAGTGTGGAAGTACTCTTACTTGTTTGTTCCTTCTTTACGGTGCTTTTAGGATTGTTTTATGGAACAACCTGGAATGAGATTGCGGATGCGGTTTCGGAAAAGATAGGAAAGTCATTTATGGCGATTTTTATCTTTGTATTTGTTGGAATGATTATCGGAACCTGGATGTTATCAGGAACAATTCCTATGTTGATTTATTATGGCCTGAAGCTCTTAAATCCACAGCTGTTTCTGGTATCGGCTTTTGTGATTACAGTAATTGTTTCTGTGTGTACGGGAACCAGTTTTGGATCGGTCGGAACCGTCGGGCTGGCACTTATCGGAGTAGCGCAGGGATTGGGCGTTAATCTTCCGGCAGCAGCGGGCGCAATTATTTCAGGTGCTTATTTTGGAGATAAAATGTCACCGCTTTCAGATACGACAAATCTGGCTCCGGTAGCAGCCGGAACCACTTTGTTTGAACACATCCGGCATATGTTTTATACGACGGTCCCGGCGGCGCTTGTCTGCTTAGTGGTATATTTTATAGCTGGACGTACTGGAATGGTAGTTTCATCGGTCGATGCATCTGCGGCAAATGAGATGACAGAGGGGCTTGCTTCTATTTATCATTTTAATGTGTTTTTATTGCTTCCTCTGGTGGTTGTGCTGGTTGGTTCAGCGATGGGAAAACCAACGATTCCGGTTATGTTTACAGCATCGGTTCTGGCGGGAGTTTTAGCGATTGTATTTCAGGGAGCGACGGTTGCAAAGATAATTTCGGCAGCATATAGCGGATTTTCTTTATCCATGCTGGGAATTGATCCGGAAACAGTGACAGGAAGCATTAAAACGCTGGTAGAGCGGGGCGGAATGACAAGCATGATGGCAACGGTGCTGAAAGTGCTCTGCGCATTTCTATTTGCAGGTGCTATGAGTGCGGCTGGTTTTATGAATGCAATCTTGGAAAAATTGAAAACATTCGTACACAGTGACGGAACTTTGATTCTGGTAACGGTTATTTCAGTCTTGATTATTGCGCTGATTGTTGGAAATGCATATATTCCGATTTTGATGGGCGGAGAATTGTTCAGTGAGTCCTTTAAGGAAAGAAATCTGGCACCGCAGAATCTTTCCAGAACACTGGAAGATGCAGGAACCTGTTCCATTCCTCTGGTTCCGTGGTCAGCGGGAGGCGCGTATATGTCGGGAACGCTGGGAGTCTCTACGTTCGCATATGCCCCGTGGGCAATCTTTTATTACGCAGGTTTTTGTTTTGCGGTTCTCTGGGGCTTTACCGGGTTTGGAATCAAGAAATTAAACAAGGATAAATAAGACAGTTCATTAAGTAAGTCAAACAGATGTAGGATGGGGAGAGAAAACCTGTTTTACATCTGTTTTTCTAATTAAAAGGGTTATTTGAATATTGCAGTGGAAAAAAGAAACAGGAGGAATGATGGGGGCAGAAAAATTAGATAAAAAACGATCGGGAGCTTTGGTGGGAGGAATTTTCCTGATTCTGGCAGTTCCAGTATGCGGGATCCAAGTACCGGTGCAGGCATTCTTTTTTCTTGCATGGATCTACGTGATTCTGTTTTTAGAAGCAAATTCTTATTCCTGGAATGAACTTCAGGAAGCAATGGCTCATTCTTGCACAAGGGCAGTTTCACCTATCTTTTTTCTTTTATGTGCAGGAGCGATGACAGGAATATGGAATCTGTCAGGTACGATTCCAGGACTGACGTATACAGGAATTTTGTGGATTCGTCTGGAATGGTATCCGGTCACCGCGTATGCAGGATGCTTTCTGTTTAGTTTTCTGACTGGCAGTGTGTTTAGTTCCTGTGGAACCATGGGAATCCTATTTTTAAATATTGGAACAAGTATGGGATATGAAGAGAAAATAGCAGCAGCTGTTATAATAGCCGGAGCATTTTGCGGCTATGGGATTTCTCCGATGTCGGATTTTGTGAATTTACTTTCATCCGGTGTTGAAATAGAACTGGTGAAAACATTGAAAGCAGAACGAAATAGTATCATTCCAACCATATGCGTTTGTCTGGCAGGCTGTTTTTATGTGGGATGGAAGAATGCAGAACTGGCAGGAATATCGATACAGGAAAGCAGTAAAATGATGCAAATATTCGGGAAAATGTGCCTGGGAATGCCCGTGTATATACCAGCTGCAGTGGTTCTTATATTTATGTTAATGAGAAAAAACGCCATGCATGCGTTGATGGCAGGCTGCGTGTCCGGGATGGCAGTGGCATTTTTTTACCAGAAATATCGATGGCAGACAATTTTGAATGTTTTATGGAATGGACCGGACCAAGGATCCTATTTTCACAGCGGAGGTATCAGCAGCATGGCTGGGACGGTTCTTTTGTTCCTTTTAGCGTTTAGTTTGTTTGGAATGCTTGAAAAAAGCGGGGCGATCCGATGCATGATGCAGCCGTTGTTTAAGTGGGCGGATACAGAGAAAAAAGGAAATATAGCAGCAATTTTATTTGCTTTTGTAGTAAATGTTTTTTCAGCATCGGCGATGTGTTCCTTGGTGATATCCGTCTCCTGCCTGATGCCGGTGTATGATGAAAAAGGCTGGAAACGGGAGAAAATGATTCATTCGCTCTTTCTGGGCGCTTTATATATGAGTCTTCTGGTCCCGTGGCATTCCAATGTTGTAACGCCGATGGGACTGTTGGGAGTGGCACAGGGATGCGCTTGTATTTTTTGGATTGTGCCGGTGCTGGAGGTTGTCTGCTATCTATTAACATTTGTTTTTTCACATAAATAATGATATAATCGATAGGCGTTAGGGAACGTAAATCAGCAGGAGGGAGACTGAGAATGTTTCAGCCAATCGAAGAAAATGTTTCAGTATATAAGAAGGTAGTCGCACAGATACAGGAAATGATCATGCACGGCGAATTAAAAAAAGGTGACCGGCTTCCGCCGGAGCGCCAGTTAGCCGAGATGCTCGGAGTTGGGCGACCGGCGCTCAAGCAGGCGATCAGTGCGCTGGAAGTGCTGGGGATTATCCGCAGCCGTCAGGGAGACGGCAATTATATTACGGCGGACACGGTCGAGGTGATCAATCCGCTGGCAATGCAGTTTTACTTAAAAAACGGCAAGATGGATGATATTCTGGAATTCCGCTATATCATGGAGGTGCAGATGGCGTCGCTTGCGGCCGCCAAGATCACGGAAGAGGAGATCGGGGAGTTTCAGGCGCTGATGGATTCGATGAAAGAGGCGATTGCGGGCGGAGCCGATCTGAAGACGCGCCAGTATTACAATAACCTGTTCCATTTCCGGGTGGTGAACCTCTCTGGAAACCAGCTGATCCGCCTGATTTATTCGAGCATCATGGATCTGGTGTCGGATCAGATCCGCCAGACGGACGGCATGTATTTCTATGAGAGCCATCTGAAGATTTTCGAGGCAATCAAGAACCGGAACCCGAAGGAAGCGGCGTACTATATGGCAGAACACTTCCAGAATAAGTTCCCGAATTATCAGTATTATATGGACGTTCATGCGTTGTAGGAAATTGTAGGAAAGAAGAGAACGGAGGACAAGTATTTCATGAAAAATGACTTATTCACAATCGGCAGCATCACGATCCACGGCTACGGTCTGATGATCGGCATCGGCATTATCGCTGCGTATTACCTGGCAGAGTACCGGGCAAACAAGCGGGGGATGGATGTCGATATGATCCTCTCGATCGCGATCTGCGGTGTTGTATGTGGAATTTTAGGTGCAAAACTTCTGTACTATGTCACAATCTTTGATGAAATTCTGGCAAACCCGAAGAAATTGCTAGATATCAGCGATGGATTTGTTGTGTACGGCGGCATCATCGGCGGCGTGCTGGGCGGCTATGTGCTGAGCCGGATCAAGCATATTTCTTTTTTCCAGTATGCGGATCTGGTCATGCCGTCGGTTGCGCTCGCGCAGGGCTTTGGACGGATCGGCTGTTTCCTGGCTGGCTGCTGCTACGGTATGCCGACCCACAGCCATTTTGCGATCGTGTTCCACGATTCGGACTTTGCCCCGAATAACATCCCGCTGGTTCCGACCCAGCTCATCTCAAGCGGTCTGGATTTTCTGCACTGCTTGCTGCTTCTCTATGCGGCGAAAAAGTGCAAAAAACAGGGGCAGGTGGTATCACTGTATCTGATCTGCTACAGTCTGGGACGCTTCGTGCTGGAATTTTTCCGCGGTGATTTGAACCGGGGAGCGGTCGGATCCCTCTCGACTTCACAGTTTATTTCGTTGTTTATCTTTGCGGCGGGCGTGGCGATGTTTGCGTTCTGCGGGAAGAGGACGGAAGTACCGTTAGAAAAGTAAAAATTTTACTGAGCAAAGGACAGGATCGCAGAGTATGTGGCAACATATAAATGTCAACCCAAATAAAAAATATTCTTGACATTTTACCAAAATCGCTGTATGATACCTCTGATATGGAAAATCTTAACATTTTAAGAGTCATCCATGCAAATATATCTGACCACCTGTGAAACAGGGAATGGCCATACGGACAGCCGGGTCAAATGCCGATTGGCAGTGCGAACTGCCCTATTGATTGAGTTAAAAGCTCAATTTTATAAGTTGGTTACTTTACAACCAGTGCTCATGCACATCAACTTGTAAAACGGTCAATAAGAGTGGTAAAAGTAGATATTTGCTATATAGACTCTGAATGTAAGATTTCTGTGGATAAAAAGGTTTGAAGCAATGTGCAGTATATGCGGTAAATAGGGACAAGGGAAGATTTCGCAGATATACGGCAGATTTGTAAAAATAGAGCGAAGCAGGAAAAGAACGTTTTTGCGGATGATGTGGAGACACATCATCCGCTTTTTTGATCAACACCATTTATATTTCAGGAGAAGGAAGATATGGATCACAGCGAAAAATTAAAATTATACGGCTTTAATAACCTGACAAAGGCGCTTAGCTTTAATATCTATGATGTCTGTTATGCCAAGACACCGAGGGAGCAGAAGGATTATATTGCCTACATCGATCAGCAGTACAATTCGGAACGTCTGACCCGGATCCTAACGTCGCTGACGGATATGATCGGGGCGCGGGTATTGAGTATTTCTCAGCAGGACTACGATCCGCAGGGCGCTTCGGTCACGCTTCTGATTGCGGAAGGCTCTATGATGCCGGTGCAGGGGGAGACGCAGGTGGCGCATCTGGACAAGAGCCATGTGACCGTCCATACCTATCCGGAATACCATCCGGAGACCTGTCTGGCGACCTTCCGGGTGGATATCGACGTGGCGACCTGCGGGGAGATCACGCCGCTTTCGACTCTCGATTACCTGATTGGTTCGTTTGATTCGGACATCATCACGATGGACTACCGGGTGCGCGGGTTCACGCGGGATGTGGACGGAAAAAAGCTGTTTATGGATCGTGAGATCCGCTCGATTCAGGATTATATCTCCAAGGAAACGCTGCGGCGCTACGATGTGGTCGATATCAATGTGTACGAGGCGAATCTGTTCCATACCAAGATGATGCTGAAAGAGATCGACCTGCAGAATTATCTGTTTAAGACAGATGTCTATGAACTTCCGCCGACCACCAGGCTCAGTATTATGGACAGCCTGCGGCGGGAGATGATTGAAATTTTCAGCGGAAGAAATGTGTTTTAAAAGAAATGTTTTTTGAGAGGAAAGAGAATGGTTTGACTGGAAAATACGATAGAAGAAACGAATGAGTGAGTTTCAGGAGGAACGGCAGATGGAAGAAGAAAGAAGAAATCTGGAGCCGGGCGTCGGAAGGAGTACACGGCGCAGAAGGGAAGCTTCAGGACAGAAGGAAACGGGGGAAGGCAGTCGAAGAGATGACGCGTTGACCCAGGAGCGCGCGCCGATCTATGAGGCGCTGGAAGCATTTCAGAAGATGCGCGTGGTGCCGTTTGATGTTCCGGGGCACAAGAGGGGGCGCGGCAACCCGGAGCTGACGAAACTTTTAGGAGAGACCTGCATGCGGCTGGACGTCAATTCCATGAAGCCGCTCGATAACCTCTGCCATCCAGTGTCCGTCATTGCGGATGCGGAGCAGCTGGCGGCTGAGGCATTCGGGGCGGCACACGCATTCCTGATGGTCGGCGGTACGACATCGGCGGTCCAGAGCATGGTGTTGACGGCAGTCAAGCGGGGCGAGAAGATTATATTGCCGCGAAATGTCCACCGCAGCGTCATGGGTGCGATGGTGCTTGGAGGCGCGGTTCCGGTCTATGTGAATCCGGCGGGTGATAAGAGACTGGGGATTCCGCTTGGAATGCGCGTGGAAGATGTGCGTCGGGCGATCAAGGAAAATCCAGATGCTAAGGCGGTGTTTGTGAACAATCCGACGTATTACGGCATCTGTTCGGATCTGCGCTCGATCGTAAAGCTGGCACATGAGCATGGGATGTTGTGTTTAGTTGATGAGGCGCATGGAACCCATTTTTATTTCGGGGAAAATATGCCGGTTTCCGCGATGGCAGCTGGGGCGGATATGGCGGCGGTTTCGATGCACAAATCAGGCGGAAGCCTGACGCAGAGCTCGATTCTTCTGACGGGTCCGGGTATGTCCGCCGGGTATGTCCGCCAGATTATCAATCTGACGCAGACGACGAGTGGTTCCTACCTGCTCCTTTCCAGCCTCGATATCTCCAGACGGAACCTGGCGCTTCGCGGGCGTGAGGCATTTAAGCAGGTGGTGGAGCTGGCGGAGTATGCGAGAACAGAAATCAACCGGATTGGCGGTTATTATGCCTATTCGAAGGAGCTGATAAATGGCGACAGCATTTATGATTTCGATGTGACCAAACTTTCAATTCACACGCGCGATATCGGGCTGGCGGGGATCGAGGTTTATGATCTTCTCCGGGACGAGTACGATATCCAGGCGGAATTTGGTGATCTGGGAAATATTCTGGCATATCTCTCCATCGGTGACCGGCAGCGGGAGGTAGAGCGCCTGGTCAGCGCACTGGCGGAGATCAAGCGCCGGTTCAGCCGGGATAAATCGACGCTGATGGATTTTGACTATATTGACCCGATCGTGGCGATGTCGCCGCAGGAGGCATTTTACGGAGAAAAAGAATCTCTTCCGATCCGCGAGACAGCCGGACGTGTGTGCAGTGAGTTTGTCATGTGCTACCCGCCGGGCATCCCGATTCTGACGCCGGGCGAGCAGATCACGGAAGAGATCATTGACTACATTGCGTATGCGCTGGAAAAAGGATGTTCAATGACTGGACCGGAGGATCCGGGGATTGAGCGCCTGAATGTGCTGAAATAGATAAGCAGTAGATAGAAAGGGGAAAATTATGAATTTCTGGTTTTCAGAGAATCATACGCCAAATGTAAAAATTTCCATCCGGGTGGATCGCCAGCTTTACAGCGGAAAGAGCGAGTTTCAGCGGATCGATGTCTTTGATTCGCCGGAATTTGGGCGGTTTCTGACTTTGGATGGATATATGATGCTGACGGAAAAGGATGAATTTATCTATCACGAAATGATCACGCATGTGCCGATGGCAGTGCATCCGTTGGCCAAAAAGGTACTGGTAATTGGAGCCGGGGATGGAGGCGTGATCCGGGAGCTGACCCACTATCCGGAGATCGAGCACATCGACATGGTGGAGATCGACCCGCTGGTGGTGGAGGTCTGCCGGAAATATCTGCCGAAGACAGCGTGCCGTCTCGATGATCCGAGACTCTCGATCCACTATGAGGATGGGCTGAAATATGTCCGCTTTAAGGAAAATGAATACGATCTGATCATCGTGGATTCAACCGACCCGTTTGGACCGGGCGAGGGGCTTTTTACCCGGGAATTTTACGGGAACTGCTATAAGGCGTTAAAAGAGGACGGCATCATGGTCAATCAGCATGAAAGCCCGTTTTATGCCGAGGACGCGGAGGCGTGCAAGCGGGCACATAAACGGATCGTAGAGTCGTTTCCGATCAGCCGCGTCTATCAGGCGCATATTCCGACCTACCCGTCCGGGCACTGGCTGTTTGGATTTGCGTCGAAGAAATACCATCCGTTAAAGGATTTGGATGAGACAAGATGGAACCTGCGGGGGCTGGACTGCCGGTATTATACGACGACCCTGCATAAAGGGGCATTTTACCTACCGGCATATGTGGAGGAGATGTTAGAAGATGTTGAAGGCAAATATTGAGACGTTTCTGGCGTGTGACGCCAGCTATGAGGAGGCGGGGATCGTGCTCTACGGCGCGCCGTTTGACTCAACCACTTCGTACCGCCCGGGCACCCGGTTCGGCTCACGGGCGATCCGCTCGGAATCCTATGGGCTGGAATCGTATTCGCCGTACCAGGACCGTGATCTGACCGATTACGCTGTGTTTGACGCGGGCGATCAGGAGCTCTGCTTTGGCGACGCATCGTTGGCGTTAAAGGATCTGCGGGAACGGGCGGAGGAGGTTGCCGGGGATGGCAAGATACCATTTATGCTTGGCGGCGAGCACCTGGTGACGCTGGCACCGGTGCAGGCGCTGGCAGAGAAATATCCGGATCTGCATATCATCCATTTTGATGCACATGCCGATCTGCGGGACGATTATCTGGGTGCGAAACTTTCGCACGCCTGTGTGCTGCGCCGCTGCTGGGAAGTCCTGGGAGACGGCAGGATCACGCAGTTTGGTATCCGCTCCGGCGACCGGGAGGAATGGCGCTGGGGAAAAGAACACGTGACGACGCATCCATTTATTGTGGATATGGAAGTCCTTCAGGAAACTCTTCGGAAACTGGAAGGAAAACCGGTGTATTTTACCCTGGATCTGGATGTGCTGGATCCGAGTGTGTTTCCGGGAACAGGAACGCCGGAACCGGGCGGAATCAGTTTTGAGGAACTTCGACGGGCAGTCACGCAGATCTGCAGCGCAGCTCGGATTGTTGGATGTGATGTGAATGAATTATCCCCGGCGCTGGATGCGTCCGGTGCATCGACGGCGGTGGCGTGCAAGATTGTAAGGGAGATGCTGCTGGCGCTGTTGGGAAATCCAAAGATTAAGTAAGAAATGTTTTTGGCGGGTCCCAAGGTCAAAAATTCTCCTGCAAGCAAGCTTGCGTCGAACTTCTGACCTTTTGACCCTGGTATCATCAAATAAAAGTGTGTGTTTGAGACATGAACTGAAAAGTGTTTGAACAAAAGCAAATGTGAAATTAGGATTATAAAATGGAACAAAAACAGAGTACATTTCAGAATACAGGAGGAAAAAAGATGGGAAAAGCGTTAATTATCGGATGTGGAGGCGTAGCTTCCGTAGCAATTCACAAGTGCTGCCAGAATAGCGAGGCATTTGAGGAGATCTGCATTGCAAGCCGGACGAAGTCCAAATGCGATGCGCTGAAAGAAAAATTAGAGGGAACTACCAAGACGAAGATCCAGACTGCACAGGTGGATGCAAACAACGTGGACGAGCTGATTGCCCTGATTGAGAAATTTAACCCGGATGTGGTGCTGAACCTGGCGCTTCCGTACCAGGATCTGACGATCATGGATGCCTGCCTGGCGACGAAGACCCATTATATCGATACTGCGAACTATGAGCCGGAGGACACGGCAAAATTTGAGTACAAATGGCAGTGGGCATACCGTGAGAAATTTAAAGAGGCGGGCATTACCGCACTGCTGGGAAGCGGCTTTGATCCGGGTGTAACCGGTGTGTTTTCGGCATATGCGCTGAAACATGAATTTGACGAAATCAACTACATCGACATTCTGGACTGTAACGGCGGCGACCACGGCTATCCGTTTGCAACCAATTTTAACCCGGAGATCAATATCCGGGAGGTGTCGGCAAACGGTTCTTACTGGGAAGATGGACACTGGGTAGAGACGAAACCGATGGAGATCAAGAGAGAGTATGATTTTGACGGCGTCGGCATGAAGGATATGTACCTGCTTCACCATGAGGAGATCGAATCGTTGGCGCTCAATATGCCGGGAATCAAGCGGATCCGCTTCTTCATGACCTTCGGTCAGAGTTACCTGACCCATTTAAAGTGTCTGGAGAACGTCGGCATGACTTCGATCGAGCCGATTATGTACGAAGGAAAAGAGATCGTACCGCTGCAGTTCTTAAAGGCAGTGCTTCCGGATCCGGCATCCCTTGGTCCTCGTACTGTTGGAAAAACGAATATCGGATGCATTTTCCAGGGTAAGAAGGATGGAAAAGAGAAGAAGTATTACTTATATAATATCTGTGATCATCAGGAGTGCTACAAAGAGGTTGGTTCCCAGGCGATCTCCTATACAACCGGTGTACCGGCGATGATCGGTGCGATGCTGGTGATGAATGGAACCTGGCAGAAACCGGGCGTTTATAATATTGAAGAATTTGATCCGGATCCATTTATGGATGCGTTAAATAAATGGGGACTTCCGTGGAAGGAATCCTGGGATCCGGCACTGGTGGATTAAGATAAAAATGCCTCCATGTAAGAAACTGGTTTTATTTTGCGCTTTTTAGGCGCAGGAAGAGAATGGACAGGGAAGCTGGAAGCGAGAAGGAAAGGAAGGAAAACAGATGCAGGAACGGGAGGCGGCTGGGGTTCTCCGGGACACGGAGGCGATCCGCACGCCATTTTATGTGGTGGATGAGACGCTTTTAAAGAAAAATCTGGAAATTTTGAAAGATACGGCAGAGCGGGCTGGATGCCGGATTCTGCTGGCACAGAAAGCATTTTCCATGTATTCGGTCTACCCGCTGATTCGTCAGTATCTGTCGGGAACCGCGGCGAGCGGGCTTTATGAGGCGCGACTTGGAAAAACGGAATTTGGCGGGGAGACCCATGTATTTTCTGCCGCCTACCGCCCGGATGAGTTTGATGAGATTTTAAATTATGCCGACCACATTGTTTTTAATACGCCGGGGCAGGTGCTGAAATATGGTGAAAAAGTAAAAAAAGCCGGAAAACAGGCGGGACTCCGGCTGAACCCGGAGTGTTCCACGCAGGAGGGGCACGCGATCTATGATCCGTGTGCGCCGGGATCCCGCATGGGGACGACTCTTTCGATGCTTTCGGAGGCGGGAAACTTTGAAGAAACCATCCTTCCGTATCTGGATGGATTTCATATGCATACGCTCTGCGAGCAGAATTCAGATGACCTGGAGACGACGCTGCGGGCAGCGGAGGAGAAGTTTGGAGCCTGGTTTTCAAAGGTAAAATGGCTGAATCTGGGCGGCGGACACCACATTACGAGAGAAGATTATGACCGGGAACGCCTGATCCGCCTGGTGCGCGGGCTGCGCGAAAAATATGGTGTGGAAGTATACCTGGAACCGGGCGAGGCAGTTGTCTTAAACGCGGGATTTCTTGTAACTTCCGTGCTGGAGACGATGGAAAACGGCATGCAGATTGCGATTCTGGATACCTCGGCAGCCTGCCATATGCCGGATGTGCTGGAAATGCCGTACCGTCCGCCGCTTATCGGAGCGGGAGAAGCGGGCGAAAAGCCGTATACGTTCCGCCTGGGCGGACCAACCTGTCTTTCGGGGGACTGCATCGGGGATTATTCGTTTGATGCACCGCTAAAAGAGGGCGGACGGCTGGTGTTTGGCGATATGGCGCTCTATACGATGGTCAAAAATAATACCTTTAATGGAATGCCGCTTCCGTCGATCGTATACCGGCATGAAGATGGGACAGCGGAAGTGGTGCGGGCGTTTGGATATGAGAATTTTGTGGGACGGTTGTAAGTCTGGGGCGAACCGGGGATTGTATTTTTTTAATAAAAAGAGTAAAATGAAGAGACTTGCAGAAAGATTACAAAGAATGCCTGCGGGGACAGCCGTTACACAATATGGAAATAACGGTTGCACAAGTTTTGGAGAATAAAAGGATAGAGAGATAAAGTTATGATACAGGACATCGCACCACATCGCTATGACAATACATACCACGTTCAGAAACCTGGAGCACAGGACTACGTCTTCTGCATCCAGAAAGGCCGGATTCTTCTGCGTGAGACCGCGGAGGAACATGTGCTTACTATCCCGCGCCGGGAGGAGATTGAGGCGGCAGTTCCGGAACTGATGGATCGGGCGGTCTATCTCTTTTCGGTTGATGAGAAGCCATATTTTCTGGTCAGTGTGCCGGAGAAAGAAGCAGAAGAGATTCTGGCAAAGCTAAAAGAAGGGGCAGAAAAAGAGCCGGAACAGCTTTACTATGCATGGAAAACGCCGACCGACATCCGTGCGATGGAGCCGATGCACCAGGCATTTGCAGCGATCACGGCGGTGCAGCTGTGGCGCTGGAGACAGAGCCGTCAGTTCTGCGGGCGCTGTGGGGCAAAGACGGAGGACAGCAAGATCGAGCGGGCGCTCGTCTGCCCGGTCTGCGGTCAGACGGAATATCCAAAGATCTCCCCGGCAGTCATCGTGGCGATCACGAACGGGGACAAACTTCTTATGTCGCGCTACCGCGTCAACCACAGTACCTACCGTGGATATGCGCTGATCGCTGGATTTGTCGAGATCGGGGAGACATTTGAAGAGACCGTCCGCCGCGAAGTGATGGAGGAAGTCGGGCTGAAAGTTAAAAATATCCGCTATTTCAAGAGTCAGCCGTGGGCGTTTACTGATACGGAGATGATCGGATTTTTTGCAGAACTGGATGGGGACGATAAGATCCGGCTGCAGGAGGACGAGCTTTCTGAGGCAGGCTGGTATACGCGTGAGGAGATCCCGGACGATGCACGCCTCATCAGTGTCGGAACCGAGATGAAGATGTATTTTAAATACGGTCCGGACTGGGAAAAAAAGTGGCAGGAACACCAGAAATGATGTGTTGATATATCGTTAATGTACACAGGTAGGCACTTTTGGAACCGAAAGTGCCGTAAGAAAACGTGGTGGCAGCAGGAATTTGCCGTATTTAAATGCGGAGCCACGGCAAATTCCGTTACTGGGCACGTATGCGTGAACAGTAATGATATATCTCTGAGGAATACAAAGCATTCCTTTTAATTAGTTGACAAACTGAGAATTGGTTGCTATCATTAAGGCTATACGAACAAGACAGAAGATCAAGGTGGGAAGATTGCATGAGCAGAATTGTGTTATCATTGCTGGTAGATAATACTGCCGGCGTTTTAAGCCGTGTGGCTGGACTTTTCAGCCGCCGCGGATATAATATCGAAAGTCTTACAGTTGGCGTGACCGCGGATCCAAGATACTCCCGTATGACGGTTGTATCGCTGGGCGATCATCAGGTTCTGGAGCAGATTCAGAAGCAGCTTGGAAAACTGGAAGATGTACACGACATCAAGGAACTGCGGGAAGGTCATTCCGTATATCGTGAGCTGATGCTCGTCAAGGTGAGGGCAAATGCGAACCAGCGGATGGCGATCAATGCGATTTCCGAGATTTTCCGTGCGTCGATTGTCGATGTGGGAAAAGATTCTGTCACTGTTATGCTGACAGGCGACCAGTCCAAACAGGACGCGCTGATTAATCTTCTGGAAGATTATGAGATTCTGGAATTAGCCAGAACAGGTCTTACCGGTCTTTCCAGAGGTGCGGATGATATCCGCTATCTGCCATAGTACATCAGTCGATAGACTGGATACAAGGCATTCAACAGGTTTACAAAGTCTGGTCCAAAGACGCACAGAGAGGCGCCGGTCTATGCTTTATAATAAATTTATTTTATTTTTGTTAGATCCAAGGAGGAAATGAAAAATGGCAGCAAAGATTTACTATCAGGAAGATTGTAATTTATCCTTATTAGAAGGACAGAAGATTGCTATTATCGGTTACGGCAGCCAGGGTCATGCACATGCCCTGAACTTAAAAGAGTCCGGATGCGATGTTATCATCGGTCTTTACAAGGGCAGCAAGTCTTGGGCAAAAGCAGAGGCACAGGGATTTAAAGTATACACCGCAGCAGAGGCTGCAAAACAGGCTGATATCATCATGATCCTGATCAACGATGAGCTTCAGGCAGATATGTACAAGAAAGACATCGAGCCAAACCTGGAAGAGGGCAACATGCTTATGTTCGCTCATGGCTTTAACATCCACTTCGGATGCATCAAACCGCCGAAGAATGTCGATGTAACCATGATCGCTCCGAAGGCACCGGGTCACACTGTAAGAAGTGAGTATCAGGCTGGTAAGGGTACACCGTGTCTGGTAGCAGTAGAGCAGGATTACACAGGCAAAGCACTTGACCGTGCACTGGCTTATGGTCTTGGCATCGGCGGCGCTAGAGCAGGTCTTCTGGAGACTACATTCCGTACCGAGACTGAGACAGACCTCTTCGGTGAGCAGGCAGTTCTTTGTGGCGGTGTTTGTGCTCTGATGCAGGCTGGTTTCGAGACTCTGTGTGAGGCTGGTTATGACCCGAGAAATGCTTACTTCGAGTGTATCCATGAGATGAAGCTGATCGTAGACCTGATTTATCAGTCTGGTTTCGCTGGTATGAGATACTCCATCTCCAACACAGCTGAGTACGGCGATTATGTAACCGGACCGAAGATCGTTACCGCTGAGACAAAGAAAGCTATGAAGAAAATTCTGTCCGATATCCAGGACGGTACCTTTGCAAAAGAGTTCTTACTGGATATGTCCCCGGCAGGTCGTCAGGTACACTTCCAGGCTATGAGAAAGCTTGCTTCCGAGCATCCGTCTGAGAAAGTCGGCGCAGAGATCCGTAAGCTTTACAGCTGGAACAACGAGAACGATAAGCTGATCAACAACTAATCGTTTTTCGAATATAGGAAATCTTATACAGGGCTGCTGCAGGTTTGCAGCGGTCCTGTTTTTTTTACATGAATGGGAAAGGAAACGCGGATGAAACGCTATGATGACGTAAATATAATCAAGGCATATGCCTGTCTGGCGGTTTTTGGAAGTCACTGGTTCGGTACATTCGGGAGCTGGGGCAGCAATAAGGTAAATGCGCTGATGGAAATAGGACCGCTTCCCCTGTTCCGCTATGGAACCTTCGGGGTTAGTCTTTTTTTGATGATCAGCGGAATGCTGATAGCTGATAAGATATATTCCGGGCGGTTTACTTCGTGGAGCTCGGAGATCCTGCGCCGCTATCTGAAACTGACCTGCCCGCTGACGGTCACCTTTCTGCTGGCATATCTATTTTACCGGGGCGGTCTCTTCTACACGGTGCGGGTTGCGCCGCGCCTGGAAAATGAGTGGCTGAGCAACTTTTACAGCTATCTGCCAGGCGGTCTGAAGGCGATCCGCTATGCCTGGTTTGATACAATCTTCAAGGCGGATTCAACGTACTATGGTCCATCCTGGATGCTGACCTACACTTTCATGGGAAGTATTCTGACTCTTGTACTTTCTTCCGCCCTCCGGGAAGTAGGAACCCGCCAGAAAATCCTGATTCTGGCAGGTGTCGCGGCAGTGCTGATCGGAATGAACAGCTTTTATATCTGCCTGCTTCTGGGAAATGGGATCTGTCTGCTGATGCGGGCAGTTGAGAAGTCCATGAAAGAAAGAGAGCGAAAAGAGAATCTGCTTAAAGATGGAGAAGGAAAATATGGCATCTTTGGTGCTGCCCTCTGGATTTTCAGCATCTGGTTCGTCCGAAAATCTTTCTGGATCGGAACCACATTGGGAGCGCATGGATTTCCAGGCGGACTCGGAACCATGGAATTCTATGGTCATGTTGCTGCATTCCTGATGATTTTAGGCTTCCGTCTCTTCTGGCTCGGCGGTCTGGAGACCTGGCTCCCGGAGACCCTCAAAAAAATTATTCTGTGGATCGGCGAGTATAGCATGGGAATCTTCCTGACACACTGGCTTGTGATTGCCAGCTTTTCCTGTTGGTTTTACAGCATTTATTCTGAGGCGGGAGAGAAGCTGGCGATCGGGGTGAATCTGGTTCTGAGCTGTATTTTAATAGGAATTTGTTCGAAAGTGTATGTCTGGCTGGTAGATGGGAAAATATTTCCATGTGTGTGGAAATGTGCGAAGAATATTTTAAAAGAAAATTGATAAAAATAGGAACTAAACAGAAAAAGTCCGGCATATGGCAGCTTGACCGCCATGCGCCGGACTTTTTCGTTTCATAGGAAATGGCGTCCGTGTTGCCAATTATTTCATCATTCCGAACAAAATTGCACAAAATCATTCATCGTCCGTGTCATCGCCGTCGGATGATAAGCAAATCCAATCGTTCGGTTTCGGATTGGCACTTCCAGAGGGAGTTCGATCAGCGAACCATCCTTTAATTCTTCCCGCACAAACTCGCGGATCACACATCCGATTCCGAGTCCCGTTTTGGCAAATTCAATCAGAAGATCCATCGTCGTCGCCTCTAAAATCTGCTTCGGTTCAATTCCGTGCTCTGCAAAGTACGCGTCAATGTGCGTGCGCGTCATATTGCTGCGGTCGAGCAGCAGGATTGTCCCGGATTCGAACGGATCAACATCGGCACCTTCGCGGATCCGAAGATTTTCCAGATACGACCGGGTACAGACAAAGGTGTCCTCGATTCGCATGACTGGGAGAAATGAAAGGCTGCGGCGGTTTTTCGGCTCAGCGATCAGACCGATGTCGAGTTTCTGCTGTTCCAACATCGAGATTGTGCGTGCAGTGTCCTGACTTTCAATCAAAATGCGGACATGCGGGTACTGCGCGATAAATCCCTTTAAATAAGGAAGAAGAATATATTTGCACAGCGTGTTGCTGACGCCGATCTTGAGCTGCCCGATGTGGAGGTTCTGGATCTGTTTCAGCTCATTTTCACCGCGCTCCAGTGCTTCAAAGGCGGCTTCCACATGCTGAAATAAGATCTGTCCCTCTGCGGTCAGGGAGACACCGCGGGAATTGCGGATAAAAAGTGCCATGTCGAGGCTTTCTTCCAGCTTGCTGATTGATTTGCTGATCGCGGGCTGACTGATAAAAAGTTCCTTGGCGGCACGGGAAATATTACCGGCGCGTGCAACGGCGTAGAAAATACGGTACTGGGTTAAATGTTGTTCCATAATACTCCTTTATATCTATAAAGTTACTGTTCACGCATACGTGCCCAGTAACGGAATTTGCCGCGGCTTCGCATTTAAATACGGCAAATTCCTGCTGCCACCACGTTTTCTTACGGCACTTTCGGTTCCAAAAGTGCCTACTCGTGAACAGTGACACTATAACTTCGACTCATAGTATCTATTAATAATATATATTTGTATTATAACAGAACCGGTGCTATAATACAAACATAAAAAAGCAAAAGATGGCAGCGGCACCGTTGGAACAGAGTTTTTTCCTATAACAGTAAGGGCATCGGAGCCGTTACCAAGTATGTATATGCAGGAGGAAATAAATCATGGGAATGACAATGACACAGAAGATCCTGGCAGCGCACGCGGGTCTTGCAGAGGTAAAAGCAGGACAGTTGATCGAAGCAGATCTGGATCTGGTTCTTGGAAATGATATCACAACGCCGGTAGCGGTCAATGAGATGAAGAAGATGGACAACCAGACGGTATTCAATCATGACAAAATTGCGCTGGTTATGGATCATTTTATCCCGAATAAGGATATCAAGTCGGCGGAAAACTGCAAATGCTGTCGTGAATTTGCCTGTCGTCATGATATTACCAACTATTTTGACGTAGGAGAGATGGGAATCGAGCATGCACTCCTTCCGGAAAAAGGTCTGGTTGTAGCAGGTGACGCAGTCATCGGTGCGGATTCCCATACCTGTACATACGGCGCACTTGGCGCATTCTCTACAGGTGTCGGCAGTACCGATATGGCAGCTGGCATGGTAACCGGTAAGGCTTGGTTCAAGGTACCGTCCGCGATCAAGTTCAACTTGATCGGCAAACCGGCAAAATGGGTCAGTGGTAAAGATGTCATTCTTCACATTATCGGTATGATCGGCGTAGATGGCGCGCTGTACCGTTCCATGGAGTTTGTCGGCGAGGGCATCAAGAACCTTTCCATGGATGACCGTTTCACGATCTGCAACATGGCGATCGAGGCAGGCGGCAAGAACGGTATCTTTCCGGTTGATGAGAAGACAATCGAGTACTTAAAAGAGCATTCTAAACGTGATTTTAAGGTATATGAGGCAGATCCGGATGCAGAGTATGACGAAGAGTACACCATAGACTTATCCGAGTTAAAGCCGACCGTATCCTTCCCGCACCTTCCGGAGAATACGAGAACGATCGATGAGGTGGGTGACATTGCGATCGATCAGGTTGTCATTGGCTCCTGTACGAACGGACGTATCGAGGATATGCGTATCGCAGCTGAGATCTTAAAGGGTAGAAAAGTGAAAAAAGGTCTGCGCTGCATCGTGATTCCGGCGACACAGGCGATCTATTTACAGTCCATGAAAGAGGGACTTTTAGAGACCTTCATCGAGGCTGGTGCCGTTGTCAGCACTCCGACCTGCGGTCCGTGCCTGGGCGGTTATATGGGTATCCTGGCAGAAGGCGAGAGATGTGTATCCACGACCAACCGTAACTTCGTTGGACGTATGGGACACGTGGATTCTGAGATTTATCTGGCAAGCCCGGCAGTGGCAGCAGCCAGCGCCATTACCGGAAAAGTGAGCGGACCGGCGGAACTGGGACTGTAATAGGCATAAAAGTTTAGGAATAAGTAAAACGGATGTAACTGTTCAGTAGGTCTGCGCGTGACTGTGAAGGTACTGAGCAGTTACAAACGGATATTACGGTTCGGGGAAGGGTTTCCTGCAATCGCAGGTGCCGTCTCGTGAATTGGGATAAAATAACAGGATAAATCGCAGGAGGATATAGAAATGAAAGCAAATGGACATGTATTTAAATATGGAGACAATGTAGATACAGACGTTATCATCCCGGCAAGATACTTAAACTCTCCGGATGGCAACGAGCTGGCGAAACATTGTATGGAAGATATTGATAAAGAGTTTGTAAATAAAGTACAGAAGGGTGATATCATCGTAGCAAATAAGAACTTTGGCTGCGGTTCTTCCCGCGAGCATGCGCCGCTGGCAATCAAGTGTGCAGGTGTAAGCTGTGTTATTGCTGAGACGTTTGCACGTATTTTCTACCGCAACTCTATTAATATCGGTCTGCCGATCATCGAGTGCCCGGAGGCTGCAAAAGCAATCGCGGCTGGTGATGAGGTAGAGGTTGATTTTGACAGCGGTGTGATTACCGATAAAACCACCGGCCAGAGCTTCCAGGGGCAGGCGTTCCCGGAGTTCATGCAGAAGATCATCACAGCCGGTGGACTGGTAAACTATATCAACCAGAAATAAGAGGAGTGCACTAAATCTGTCTCCAGAAAGGGTTTAGCTTATGACAAAAACAAACGTAATGCGTCTTTTAGACGCGGCTGGAATCGATTATGAAGCAGGCGAGTATGAAGTAGATGAGGACGACTTATCCGGCAGCCATGCGGCGGATATGATGGGGATGGACCATGACACGATGTTCAAAACGCTCGTTTTAAAGGGCGATAAGAACGGCTATCTGGTCTGCTGTATCCCGGTCGATGAGGAGCTGGACCTGAAAAAGGTGGCAAAGGCTTCCAAGGACAAGAAAGTGGAGATGATCCATATGAAGGAACTTCTTCCGCTGACCGGCTATATGCGAGGTGGTTGTTCCCCGATCGGCATGAAAAAGAAGTTCCCTACTTATATAGAAGAAACAGCGCAGATTTTCGACAAAATCAGCATCAGCGCGGGTCAGAGAGGTGTTCAGGTCATCCTGAATCCGGAGGAACTTGCAAAATATGTGGATGCACAGTTTGTAGCGCTGATCTAGAGTGGTAAGGAGTCTGTCTGACACCTTTACAGATACCATAATTGTTCTATTACAGTTGACATAAAAAACAGGCGACTTGATTCGCCTGTTTTTTTGACGGGCAGAATTTAACAGAATTGTAAAAAATAGAAAATTTTATACCAGCCAAAGTTTATAAAAATTGGGAAGAAAAAGCAAAAAAGTTTATAAAATGCTCACATAAATATTAAGGAAAAGTTAAATGAGAATGTGATTTGTCACAAAAATGTAAAAAAGACGTTGACTTTGAAGCCGGAAACCACATATAATGTCTCCCGTCACTTGAAGGAAGCGGCACAGGCAGAGAGGATCTGTCCTTAGCTGTCAGAAAAAATCAGACAGCCAAAGAAGATGCCGCAGATGTTAAATGGCAGTCAGACCGGTTTTGGGAGGACTGCACTGATAGAAAGAGGAGAGTGTATGCCAAGCATTGACACATTTCTTCAGACTGCTTATCAGTTTATAAAGGCATTATTTGTCCGTGTGACAAAAAGGATGTACCGGACCGCAGCCGTATTGATGACGGGGGCAGCGGTTGTGACGGTGATAGCATTTAATTCGGTCAGTTTTGGCGGCGTTGGCAAAAATGCAGCCTCGGCACACCGGGAATATCCGGATGATGTGGAACTGACAGAAATGCTGCAGTCAGAAGAAACGACAGAGACAGAGAGCTTATCAGAATTTACGATTCTCGCCTCCAACGAGGAAAGTCAGCATCTACTCGGACAGAGGATGGAGCAGGGGATTCAGGATGAACTTGCGAAGGAAGCTCTGGAAGTAGAGGTAATCGAACGAGAAGTACGAATGCAGACCCAGCAGGCGGCGCAGGAAGCAGAAGAACGGGAGCGCCGGGAACGCGCAGTCATCTCTTACAGCGATGAAGATTACAGTGTTCTGCAGAAAATTGTGCAGGCGGAGGCGGGTGTGTGCGACGACAGGGGAAAGATACTGGTTGCAAATGTAATCATCAACCGGGTGAAAAACAAGAAATTCCCGAACAGCGTCAAAGCCGTTGTGTACGAACCATCCCAGTTCTCACCGGTACTGGATGGAACGATCAACAGCTGTAAGGTAACGCAGCAGACAATTGACTGCGTCAACCGTGCACTGGAAGGCGAGGATTACTCGGGCGGCGCCCTGTACTTCATGAACCGCGGAATCTCTGCTTCCTCCAATGTACGCTGGTTCGATGGCAAGCTGACCTATGTCATGCAGCATGGTGGACATGAATTTTACAAATAAAGAGTGAAACACGTTACTGTTCACGGGTAGGCACTTTTGGAACCGAAAGTGCCGTAAGAAAACGTGGTGGCAGCAGGAATTTGCCGTATTTAAATGCGAAGCCACGGCAAATTCCGTTACTGGGCACGTATACGTGAACAGTAACTGAAACACAGAAAAGAAAGATGGCTGGATAAAAGTTGTCTTTCTTTTTTGTGTAAAATGTATTAGAATGGTCGTAAGCAATGAAAACGTAGTTTTTTCAAGCTGGTGTGCTGCGGAGTAATGCACTGCGGACTACAATAAGGAGAACGAACCATATGAACCATATCATACTATTTGACCTCGACGGAACCCTTACAGATCCGAAGGAAGGCATCACAAAGTCTGTCCAGCATGCGCTGCAGGCATACGGGATCGATGAGCCGGATCTGGATAAACTGTGTCCGTTCATCGGACCGCCGCTGTCGGACAGTTTTAAAGAATATTACGGATTCAGCGAAGCGCAGGCGCGCGAAGCGATCGGCCATTTCCACGAATATTTTACGAAACAGGGAATGTTTGAAAATAAAGTCTATCCGGGAATCCGGGAGATGCTGACACGTTTAAAGGATGCCGGTCTTACGCTGGCGGTGGCAACCTCGAAGCCGGAACCGTTTGCTATTCAGATTCTGGAGCATTTTGATCTGCTTTCCTACTTTACCCTGGTTGGCGGGGCGGATATGGAGGAGATCCGGGTCCGCAAAGGCGATGTGATTGCCTACACGCTGGACCGTCTGGGAACAACACCGGAGGAATCGAAGGTTATCATGGTGGGCGACCGGAAACACGATATTATCGGGGCGCATGAAAATCAGCTCCCATGTGCGGCAGTGCTGTATGGATATGGTTCCCGGGAAGAGTTTACGGAAAATGGGGCAGACTACCAGATTGAGACGGTGGAAGAGCTGGGAGATTTCCTGATGAAGTGGGGAGAAGTATAAAAGACAAAAAGGAGCTTCTTAAAAGAGATAGAGAGAGGATAACCTGAACAGTAACAACCTGACCGCATTATCAGAAAATGGAACTTGAAAAAACATCCGACTTGCGGTATAATAGCTGTATCAAAAGAGAATATTTGTAATTCCTGGGATGCTCGACAACTCTTGCTTTTTTTGAACCTACATTTTGACTAACGGGATTCCGATATTTTTAGATGGATGTCAGGCCTCCTCTCGAGTGGAAGACAGAAATCTAAGTGAGGTTGCCCACCTAGCAGCGCTAGGCGTCAATATGGTAAGAGCCGGCATTTTGGGGTTACAAAGGATAAAAGCAGCGAGCAATCGCTGCTTTCTCTGTAAAAGAAAGTGTGTAAAGAAAATGTAACATTTTCCAGAAGCACATTGTAAAATCAGAAAAGAGGAACGGATAAGAACATAAGTATGGAAAAAAGAGATTTCAAAGAATACATTTATATGGGTATGACGGCAGTTTTGGTGATTGCGGTCTGCATACTGCTCTGGTTCAGCATCCAACACTGGGATGTGGTGTCGGCGGGCACCCGCAAGATTGTGAAAATCCTCGCGCCGATTCTCTGCGGTGCGGTGTTGACGTATCTGACCGCCCCGGCATATAACTGGGTAGCGGGGATCGTGGAAAAGACCCTTGGTTCTGTCACTAAGAATTCCAAATACGTCCGCGGTGCAGCCCGGATGCTTGCGACGGCAGCCAGTCTGGGGCTGGTTATTGTGCTTGTGGTAGGAATGTTCCAGCTCATGATCCCGCAGCTGATCGAGAGTTTGATTGGTATTCAGGATTCATTTCCGCTGTATGTGCAGAATGTGTATGAATGGATTCAGCGTATTTTGAAAAATAATCCGGAGATCGAAAATATGGTTTTGAGCAGTTTTGAAAATAACCTGGCAGTTTTTCAGAACTGGGCGGAGAAATCGTTTACCAACATCGATATGCACCGGATTGGACAGATCGTGACAGGTGTTTCCAGCAGTGTGCTGGGAGTCCTGGAATTTATCAAAAACTGGCTGATCGGTCTGATCGTCATGGTGTATCTGTTAAATATTAAAGATACACTGGCAGCACAGGGAAAGAAGATTGTTTATGGCTGCCTGAATCTAAGACAGGCGAATCTGGTAATCGAGGAGATCCGGTTTATCAATCAGATGTTCGGCGGCTTCATCATCGGCAAGCTGGTGGATTCCCTCATTATCGGTATTATCTGTTTCATCGGTGTGACGATCTTAAATATGCCGTTCCCGATGCTTTTGAGCGTCATTATCGGTGTGACGAATGTGATACCTTTTTTTGGACCGTTCATCGGTGCGATACCTGCAGCGTTCCTGGTATTCTTAGTCAGTCCGCTCCAGTGTGTGTATTTCCTCATCTGGATTCTGCTTCTGCAGCAGTTTGACGGCAATATTCTGGGACCGAAGATCCTGGGCAATTCGACAGGACTTTCGAGTTTCTGGGTACTGTTTTCGATTCTCTTCTTTGGCGGACTCTTTGGTTTCGTCGGCATGATTATCGCAGTACCGGCATTTGCGGTTATCTATGACCTGATCTCCCGCGCGGTGCACCGGTCGCTGCGGCTTCGGAAATTGCCGATGGAGACAGACGAATACCGGAAGTTAGACCACATTGATGAGAAAACAGGAACGTTTATGGAGTTAAATAAAAAGTGACTGTGAATGAGAAAGGACAGTTAAAAAATAAAGGCGGCTGGAGAAATATGGAAAAGAAAACAGGCAGATCGCGAAAGGCAGTACAGCCTCTGAAACCTAAAAAGCTGGTTTACTGGGCAGTGGCGATTCCGGCTTTTCTGGCACTCCTGCTCTTTGCAATTGTATTTTTGGATCACTCGGATAATGATATTTCACGCGCCATGGCATCGAAAGCTATGGCGTTATCATTTGCAGACCGGGACGACATCGTTGCGTCGCAGGGAGAACACGGAAGCCATTTTGGAACGCCGGATCAGGATGAATGGTATGCCAAATATATTGACTATATGATTGAGGAAGGCTATCTGGAGCCGGGAGACGAGAAGATAAGTAAAAGCTACGCGATGGGCGCACTTACCTATGGCGAAGCGGCATATGCGGCGGATCGCGTTTCAAAAGGGCTTTCGAGCGCCTTGAATGTATCTAAAAATAAATATAAAAAGGCAATGCCGAAGGAAGAGTGGTGGCTGTTTTATGAGTCATTCTTAAAAAAGGCAGATTCGGAAAATGCGGTCAAAAAACAGAAGCTGGTGCTTTATGGAACACCGAAAAATGTGAAGGAAGCAGCGGCATGGACGGCATATACGGATCAGGGAACGATGAATTTTGAGGGCGTGTCGCTGGATGCCTGCATCGATCGGAAGATCGAGGTCTATGAGCGTGATGGTTCGATCATCACGCTGTGCGGCGTACAGTCTGAAAAAGTTACATATAAGAATGTCTGGATCGTTCCGGGAGAATCGGGTGGGATGGATGTGTATATTGGCACGATCGTCCGGACATTTCCAGAGGAAGAAAAGCTCAAGGATCGTACCGATGGCGTGCTGGCGGATGTCGAGCTGGATAAGGGCAAGATCCGCAAGTTGTCGCTCAAGGAAGACATGATCGAAGGAAAGGTACTCTCGGTCAAGGATGATACGATCGAGATTGACGGGTACGGAACGCTGAAACTGGACGATGATTTTAAAGTATATAAAACATATGGAGTCGTCAAGGAGCAGAAAAAGCGGGATGTGCTGGTCGGCTATGATCTGGGAAAATTTGTCGTGGCTGGCAAAAAGGTTTGCGCCGCACTCTTAAATCATGATTTTTCAGCGACGAACATCCGCGTGCTGATCATGAATGATGATTATTCCTCCTTGTTTCACACGAAGGTGGTACTCCAGTCGGACAGCACGATGCATGTGACCTGGGGCGAATCAGAGGAGACTTTGAGCCCGGGAACGAAATTGTCCGTGAGTCCTGGCGATGACCGTCTGAAAGAAGGGCGCATGACGATCACGCTGGAAGACCCGCAGAAGGAGATCCGCATCCTGAGTACCAAGCGGGCGCAGGGAACGCCGTCGTATTTCGGCAGCTTCGAGTTGAGCGAGGAGTCGGATGGGCTGCTTCTGATCAATGAGCTGGACGTCGAAGATTACCTGACACGCGTAGTGCCGAGCGAGATGCCATCTAATTATGAGCTGGAGGCGCTCAAGGCGCAGGCAGTTTGCGCGCGGACGTATGCCTACCGGCAGATCAAGGCGAATGCCTACAGCCGTTACGGCGCACACGTTGATGACAGCACGAACTATCAGGTGTACAATAATACAGAGAGCAGTGAGCGGACGAATCTGGCAGTCAAGGAGACGGACGGGAAGATTGTATATTACAACGATACCCCGGCGGAAACGTATTATTTTTCAACTTCCTGCGGATATTCGACCGATGGAACGATCTGGGGCGCCAGCAAAGACGAGGTTCCGTATCTGAAAGGGATCGGTTTGACGGAAAAGAAGAAGATTCCGGATTTGACGGACAACGACACATTTCTCAAGTTTATCCAGGGACAGGGTGAGCAGAATTATGATTCCTCGTTCCCGATGTACCGCTGGAAAACAACGATCACGAATAAGAAGCTGCAGCAGAAGGTAGATACCATCGGCGAGATTCAGGGTATTTTTGTGACTTCCCGCGGTACGGGTGGCATCGCCCAGACGGTGCAGATCGTCGGAAGCGAGGGAACCAAGACACTGAAAGGTCAGAGTCAGATCCGGAGTGTCCTCGGCTCGGAATCCCTCGTTTATAAGAAAAATGACGGAACCGAACTGACAGGATGGAGTACGCTTCCGAGTGCCTTTTTCTCGGTGGATGAAACTGCCAGGGATGAGGAAAAAGACATCCGCACATTTACCATCTGGGGTGGAGGCTACGGTCACGGAGTCGGCATGAGCCAGAACGGCGCACAGGAGATGGCGCGCGAAGGCAAGAATTATGAAGAGATTATGATGTTCTTTTATGATGGGGTTGAAATTCGGGATTGTGAGGAAGATTAGATTTAGAAGATGGCTGCGCTGAAAGGGCACGGTCAGGATTCCTCCCCAAATGATAAGAGTGTGTGATTGGGGTAAATTAGAAAAAATTCAGGTATTATGTATTATTAAGTAGAAAAGAGACGCATCCGTAAAATGAAAGGAGCGTCTCTTTTTTCTGCTGCTTGTATGGATTTCAAGGATGAAGCAGTTATACTGCGTGACGGACTATTTGCGGTACAAATATTTTGGAAGTCCGTTTTCCATAATATGGGAAACGTCCCCTTGGATCAGCGGCTGCGAGTAAGCCAGGAAATCATCGCTGACATCGGTACCGTTTTTCGTGATCCACTCAGCAGGTACTTTCTTTTCCTGATTGCAGATCAGATTGACATCCTTGAGAACTGGATGAATTTTATATACAGTGTTGCGATGTTTTACGCATGAAGCGGATGCTGCGCCTAAGTCCGCAGCGTTTGAAACGGCAGCAGCTGCATGAACAGGTTCAGAAGCATCTGTATCAGTCTCACGCTCAAATGCCACCATCTGTCCAGTATGGCCGTCCAGAGCTGCCTGGACACCGAAACGGCCTGCCATCTCGGCCTCATTCAGATCAGTAGCGGAAACAGTGAGACCGGAGCAGCGCTGGTTGACGTTGAGCTCAACCGAGCGCACCTTGACGCCGAGCTGGTTGCGGACATAATTTTCCAGAATTTTTCCGCATCCGGCTAACATTTTGTGACCGAAGGTGTCGACCTGGGCTTCGGTTGAATATTCGCAGATAAAACGACCGCCGTGGTCGCGGATGCCCTCGGAGACGCAGACGATGACATTCGCTGTCTTTTCAAACGCTTTCTTTAAGTCGTCATTAAATTGTGCCAGCTCAAATGGAGATTCCGGCAGATAGATTAAGAGAGGATTGTCACCGGCTTCCTTGCGTGCTAAGGCAGAGGCAGCCGTCAGCCATCCGGCATGGCGTCCCATGATCTCAACGATGGTGACCGATTTCTGCTGATAGACAGAGGCGTCCAGCGCAATTTCACGGACGGATGCAGCGACATAGCGGGCAGCGCTGCCGTATCCCGGCGTGTGATCGGTCAGGACGAGATCGTTGTCGATCGTCTTGGGAATGCCGATAAAGCGGATCGGGCTTTTGATCTGCGCCGCATAGCGGGAAAGCTTGCTGACGGTGTCCATTGAGTCGTTGCCGCCGATGTAAAAGAAATAGCCGATGTCCAGCCGCTCCAGTTTTTCAAAGAGGACGCGGTAGAAGCTGTCGGAGAGGTCCTCCGGGAGTTTAAAACGGCAGGAACCCAGATACGCCGCCGGAGTCAGGCGAAGAAGTTCCAGATCGTCATCGGAGAGTGTTTCTGAAAGGTTCATATAAGAATCCGCGAGAAAGCCCTCGATTCCATTTATCATACCGTAGACGCAGCCAACCGCATCGCTGTGGCGCGCACCTTCGCAGATAACACCGTAAAGGCTCCCGTTGATAACCGCGGTCGGTCCGCCGGACTGTCCGACTAAGATGTTTTTCTTGTTCATAAGGTAAATCTCCTTTTTGTGAGGTAAGTACAAGGTTTACGATATAAAAAGTTTTAAATCAATATAAAAATGTACATAAAATGATTTGCTGGAGTTGTATTTTTCATAGAGGCAAAAACAAATCAAAAAGTACAACTCAAAACGTATCTATTGTAGCGGAAAGAGAGGAAGAAAGCAAGAGAAAAAGGCATATATGATAAATAATATGAAAACCGGATACTCGGAAGCAGATAAAAGGCGTATAAAAATTTGGAGATAGATGTATAGAATAGCAGAAACGGGTCATACTGTTAGTATCACAAAAGAGAAATTTTTGAATACTTATCCTCCCCTTTTTAATACCCTGTTCGTTGGCTTTGTGCAGCGGACGGGGTGTTTTTTTGTTTCATAGGAAATTACCGAAAAGCCTTTTTTAACAACACTTTGCAAGAATTCTCCCATCCTCTCTAGGTGGTGAGATGAAT
>OLFT01000849.1_pt1 | contig 36045 bp, 34 predicted proteins | sample 1604921 | NCBI WGS metagenome assembly OLFT01 (sample SAMEA3888897, study PRJEB22519) | human gut metagenome | biome: human gut; feature: human-associated habitat; material: faeces | place: Denmark | collected 2013 | reverse complement strand
TTATGAATCAAAAGACATAAGTATTTGTCACAAATGTTTGATTACTCTAGAATATAATGGGCTGAACATAGAGAAAATGTACAGACAAGCTACCTATAAAATTGTATAATAATTATATGAGTGTTTTTAATATTCGGAATGCATTGAAAATTGAAAACAAATTCAGTATAATGGTACAGGTTCAATTTATTATACCTCAAAGGAGATATAGAAACTATGATTAATACAACTAACATCTTCGATTATGAAGACGTACAACTGATTCCTAATAAATGTATCGTAAACAGCCGCAGCGAATGTGATACTCATGTTAAACTAGGTAATCGTACATTTAACTTGCCTGTAGTTCCTGCAAACATGCAAACTATCATTGATGAAGAGTTAGCTGAAAAACTGGCAGAAAAAGGCTATTTCTATATCATGCATCGTTTCCAACCTGAACGCCGTCTCGACTTTGTAAAACGCATGCAAGAAAAAAACTTATATTCTTCTATTTCCATCGGCGTAAAGGAAGAAGAATTCGCATTAGTTGATGAATTAGCAAAAGCTAACCTTATTCCTGATTATATCACAATCGATATCGCACATGGGCACTCTAATGCTGTTATCGACATGATTCAATACATTAAAAAGAATTTACCAACAACATTTGTTATTGCTGGTAACGTAGGCACTCCTGAAGCAGTTCGTGAACTTGAAAATGCTGGTGCTGATGCTACAAAAGTAGGTATCGGTCCTGGTAAGGTTTGTATCACAAAATTAAAAACTGGCTTTGGTACTGGCGGTTGGCAATTGGCGGCTGTACGTTGGTGTGCAAAAGCAGCTACAAAACCTATCATCGCTGACGGCGGCATTCGCGATCACGGCGACATCGCTAAATCCATTCGCTTTGGTGCTACTATGGTTATGATTGGTTCCCTATTTGCTGGTCACCAAGAATCTCCAGGGGAAGAAAAAATTGTTGACGGCAAAGCTGTAAAAGAATACTTCGGTTCTGCTTCTGAGTTCCAAAAAGGGGAACGTAAAAACGTAGAAGGCAAAAAAATCTTCATCGATTCCAAAGGCTCTATCTTCGATACATTAATCGAAATGGAACAAGATTTACAATCTGCTATCTCCTACGCTGGCGGTACTACTCTACAAGCTATCCGCAAAGTAGACTACGTTCTTGTTAAAAACTCCATCTTTAACGGCGACCGCTAATCGGTTACTAACATACCAAGAGGGGCTACGATTCATACGAATCGTAGCCCCTCTTCTTTTAATACACAAAACCTAAACTAACGGATTATTCCTCTAGTCCACAATCTTTACTCATTAAATGGTATGCATATTTACCGATGCCTGCACTGATAACAAGCAATGCAGTCAAGACGATGAATGCAATGGTAAGGCTCGTACCATGAGCAATGAATCCAATCAATGCAGGTCCCATCAAAATACCCATATAACCGAGCATGGTAGATGTAGCCACTGCTTGTGTCATAGGAATTACATTTTGTTCCCCCATCGCAGAGAATAGATTTGGCACAACCATGGCTAATGAGATACCTAATAATAAGTACGTATACATAGACGCATGGCCAGGTAGGAATACGATGAGTGCCATTGCAATAGCACCTAGTAGATAACCACCTACAACAACTTGTTTAGATGTTACATGTTTACCAATTGTATTACCAAGAAGACGACCAACACACATAGTCCCATTAAACAGCATGACGCCCATTACGGCTTCTTGAATAACAATGCCTTTATCTTCAAATAAGTAAAGCGCACTCCAGTCCCCTACAGCCCCCTCTACCAAATAGGATACAAAGGATAAGAGACCAAAGATAATAGCAATTGGATGGAATGATAACGGACTTTTAGATTTTTTTACAACCTTTGCATTTGGATCAGTACCAAAGGTCAACATGAATTGACTGACTACCACTATCGCAATAAAGAGTACGATGAGAAGACCCCAAATACTTTCATTCACAGGTAAAGATAATATTTTTAAAAGAGCAAGCAATACACCGGCACCTGCAAAGCCACCTAAGCTCCACCCACCGTGATAAGCACCCATTAAATGCTTTTTACTTACCTTCTCCGTTAAAATAGCTTGTAAGTTGGCAGAAGCACTACTAAGGCCTACGCCAATGCCAAAGAAAAATAATGCTATAGTGGTTGTCACAATTGTAGAACACATGGTAACAATAGCCAGAGACAACATGCCGATAAAACTAGCTAATAAAACGACTTTCTTACAGCCAAAGCTTTCTACAAGCTTACCAGCTATAGCCATGGATAAACAAGAACCTACACCGAGCAACAAAATCATGGAACCTAATACATCCTCACCGATGCTTAGTTTCGCTTTTAAATATGGCACAAATCCGGCCCATAAGGCGGTGTACATACCAGGGACAAAAAATGCACCAAATGCACCACGAATATTAGATTTTGAAACAGAAGCTTGTTCGCTCATCATGTCCTTTCTGGTTTCTAGAACCGTTCGGCGAAGAAAGGCCCTTTTATATCCGCTAGGCCGCGATAACATGCGTTTCTAGGGGAAACCATTTTAACTACAAGAAAATTATATTGAGAATATAGTAACCCTCTTTACACATAATGTAAAGAGGGTTCTTAAAATTTAAATTTAAATTAAAAACGTAAGGCCCATAGCGATAAAAATAGCAGGTAATAAATTAGCTAAACGAATCTTATTAGGCCAAATCATATTAATGCCTACACAGAAAATTAAGATGGATCCTACATAGGATAAATTGTCGATAGCCTGCGGTGTCATAAGTGGCGCCGCAACATGCGCTAAGGCCGTAATCAACCACTGCGTGATACCTACAGGAATGAAGGAAAACAATGCGCCCTTCCCCATGGATGAGGTCATAACCATAACAATAACACCATCAAGAATTCCTTTGAGTAGCAAGGTTTGGTAATCTCCTGTCAATCCATCTTGAATTGAACCGAGCACGCCCATCGCACCAACCGTAAACGTAAGTGATGCAGTGATAAACGCTTGCGTAAACTTAGGGTCCCCTGTATTACCGGTTTTATCTTTCACCCAGTCACCAAAGACCGTAATCCATCGGTCTAAATCAATGATTTCACCAATCACAGCACCAACTACCATGCTGATAATCATCAACAAAGGTCCAGTAGTTTGCAAGGAACCATTAACGATAACCAGCATAAATTGCATGGCCCCACTCATCCCTAGTAACAGCACGATGATACCACATACTACCATAAGGGTTTGTTTTAAATTGTCCTTCATAAATCGGCCGCACGTGAGCCCAATAATACTACCACCGATAATGAGCCCCATGTTGATAACCGTACCTAAACCAATCATCTTCTTATCCTTTCCCTCACGTATGAAAGTTATTATGAAAGTAGTATATCAACTATATCGATAACAATCAATATGAAATATCACAAAAAAACCGTATCTATGTTTCAGTAGATACGGTTCTATTTATATTAATCATCTATTGTCATATAAACTACAGGATTAGCCTCATTGATTTCATGGAAACAAGGGCAATCCTTACCGTGATCGTTGATGAGACCACTAGCTTGTAAATGGGAATAGATAGTCACAGGTCCTACAAATTTGAAACCTCGTTTCTTAAGGTCTTTGCTAATGCGCGTAGATAATTCATTTTTAGCAGGCACGCTTCCCTCAGAATGGCCTTTGTAAATAAGAGTCTTATGATTGGTGAAAGCCCATATATATTCGCAAAAGGATCCAAATTCGTCTTGAATGCGTTGGAACGCCTGTGCATTATTGATGATGGCCTCAATCTTCTTACAGGATTTTAACATTCCCTCTGTACTCATAATGCGCTCTATATCTGTTTCCGTATATTTAGCTACTGCATCAACATCAAAATAATCAAAACACTGGCGTATAATTTCTCGTTTATTTAAAATCGTAAGCCAACTCAGACCGCATTGTAGGCTCTCCAAACATAAATGTTCAAATTGACGTTGGTCTTCATGAATAGGACGCCCCCATTCATAATCATGATACGCCTGATACAGTGGTGTTGTGGGCCAGGAACAAGTGACTTTCATGAAGGCTCCTTTCTATGCTACAACTAGCCTGTTACTAGAAATCGCGCTATACATACAATAATACCCATGCTCACTAGATTTGTAAAGAATACCATACATCGCATTCACTGCCCCCAATATGTAACTCATCTATTAACAATTTAAATATTTTTAAAATAAAATTGTGAAAATTCATTTACAATTCACGAAAAATGTTATATTATTTTAAATATATTTTAAATGTGTCTGACATAAAGTCTTTATAAAGCGAGTATATATCAATCTTTCATTATATAAAAGAGTATTAAATCAACCGATAGCTATATATTCATTTATGAAGAGTCTTTCACAATATAAAAATAAATTACAAATTAAGTAATATAGTTGAGGTGTAAGAGAATGAGAGCGAGAAATAAGATGTTATTGTCCGCTGTAATGATGACTATGTTATCATCTACAGTGGCCCTCCCTAGCACGTGGGCGGCAGCAGGCCTTGGTTCTAATGGCAATGTGTTTGCAGTAGGTTCTGAAAGTAAATTTGAAAGCACTGGCAATACGACGGCAACAGGTGTCATTGCATCAAACGGTGGTCAAGTGACTATTGCATCCTTGGATACGCCTGATCAAAACCAATTGCCTAAGCGCCATCGCCAACCAGCTTTCATTACAGGCATGCTAGATAATAGTTCCATTCAAGTGGATGGCGGGGTTATGAACGTGAATACGGCCCCATGGGACGCACCCTATCCATTAGCATTTGCCTATAACAGTAAAATTAATCTTGGTATCGATGATTCAGGTACTGTAAAACATAAAGTATTTAATATGCAAGGTAATATACTTGTATCTGATAAAACGATGCCTCCATACCAACAACAGCAACCATCTGTAATCAACATCGGTCTAGGCCGTGCTCATAATAGCCCTAACCAATTTACCGGCAAGGCTGTGAATACCTTAGAAGATAAGGGCGGCGAAATCAACATGACCTTTGATGGTGGTATGTGGAGCCACGATAACATGGGTGGCTTGGACGCATTCCAAATTGATGGTAAAACAGCGCGCAGTAGCATCAATAACCTCAAAGGCACGCGTACACGTGAAGGATTTAGCCGTATCTCCCAAGATTCTCGAAGCGACATTCATGTCAATAACTTGGATGGCCACATCAATGTCATCTACGACATGACTGCTGCAACAGGTCTAAACTTCGGCAAACTAGCTTCTCAAAAAACAGGCCTTGAAGCATCTGATATCGAAGGCGGTAACTTCATTGTAAAATCCGCTACAACAGGTTCTGGTGTACATGGCTATGTCACAGGCGATCATCTCGATACGTCCTCTGAAAGCAATGTAAACAAGATTCTAGATAACTTGGCGCATAAATTCTATTACGAAAATTATATGAATGGTGAAAGAAACCTTTCTGGTACTGTATCTATCGCTTCTAATGGCATCGTGTCAAGCTTCCAAAAAGCGTTAACTACAGACCAAAAAGAAGGTGCTATTACATGGCAAAACGGTAATGGTCAAGGTTCCTATGCGGCTCCTACTCCAACGCCTACGCCAGCTCCAACACCAGTAACACCGGTTACTCCATCACCTACTCCTGTAACTCCGGTTACTCCAACTCCTAGCCCTGTTACTCCAGTTACGCCAACACCTTCTCCTGTAACTCCTGTTACTCCTGTTACTCCTGTTACACCGGCTCCTACGCCTGTGACCCCTGTTACTCCTGTTACTCCGGCACCTACCCCTGTAACTCCGGTTACTCCTGTTACCCCAGCGCCTACGCCTGTAACTCCAAGCCCTGTAGTAACCACAGGTGCATATGATACACCTCATATGCGTGGCATTCGTTCTGCTGTAGTTGGTAATATCAACGCATGGCGTACAATGACAAGCGATATGAATCGTACAAGTCAATTACAACAAGGTGCGCCAACAGGTATTTGGGCTCGTATTGGTGGCGGTAGATATAATTATTCTAATGACGGTATCAATACAGCTACTGATTACACAAGCATCCAAGGCGGTTATGATAGTAAAACGAGCCGTGACTGGACCGTTGGTGGTCAAGTTTCTTACCTACGCGGTTCTGAAGATTATGTATTCAATGGTTCTGGTAAGGTGAAATCCTACGCTGTTGGCGCATATGGTTTGAAAGACCTTGGTAAGGATCAATACGTACATGTAGAATCTCAAGTAGGTCGTATCTCTAATGAATTTACCGCACGTAATGAAATCGGCCAAGCTAAATCTGGCGATGTAAAATCCAATGCATATAGCTTTGGCGTTCGCTACGGCAAAACGATAAAATCTGCTAATGGTTTCTATGTAGAACCACAAGCACAATTAAACTATACACACTTCGGTGGTCGTGACTTTACAGCAGGCACCGTCTCCGTTAACCAAGCCGGTGTAAATAGCACATCTGGCAAACTCGGCCTTGAAGTAGGTAAACAATTTGGCAATGGTAACCTATATACACGCTTGGCGGCAGGTCATGCTTTCACAGGTAATGTGAAAACTACCTATGCTAGTGGTAATTCCGTAAAATTGACCGAACAAGACCTCAAAGGCACTTGGACTGAACTCGCATTCGGTGGCCGTTATGGTTTCAATACAAACAATAGCGTATATGCAGACGTTACCACTGGTCTATCTGGTGATTACCAAGCAGACTGGGGCGTAAACGCTGGATTTACTCATAAATTCTAATTTATATTACATACCGTTATATACGGCCATATAGTTGTACAACCATAGATATCTCCCCTGTATATCCCTTGCATATCTATGAGAGACGCATCCTAATACATTTCCCCTTTTTATGCAATACTACTCCAATAGGATGCTACTTCCCCCTCTTATCGTAAGCTGTATGGCCTTATATACATACATTTAGATTCCGTCTAAATGTTTACTAACTTTCTTACTACAATGCAAAACGCCCTCTTCATTGGCAGCCTTAGATAGTTGCTGTGAAGGGGGTGTTTTGTGATTGTAGGAAAAGGATTGCAATTATTAATATCAATCAGATTAAACTGATTATCTAATTAAAATACTCTTGATTCAACTATCTCACCTGTCACTCGATTATATTCTAAACCACCTCTAGTACAATGCTCTAGAAATTTAGAGGGATCCGATGAGTAATCAATATCATATTCAGATTTAAGCTCAGTTATGAGATCTTTACGCAAGACCACCTTACGCTCTCCAACTAGCTCTCGTAATAATTCATGTAGGAAAACTTTATCTTTTTTTGAAGATAATAAAATAGTATGACGATATGTTTGGGCGTTAAAATATTTGCTCCAACGTAAAATAGAGCTATAAAAATAATCATCAAGAGCTAAATCTTGGAGTTTATGTTTAAATCCTAATCTTCTTAATCGACCATAAGTAAAATAATTTCCACACTCAATCCGCCTTACAGTATTAATAAAATCATCAATATCAGCTTTTGTAACACCAATCTTTTCTAACTGACTTATATGAATATACTGGTTAGGCATAATTTCTAGAACTTTAAATTGATATCTCAAATCTGATAGTGCTGCATAAAAAGTAGATGTAGCATACATACTTTGATCAAAAGTTCTTGAATTCATCAACCCATTATTTGAAATATGAGCTTCTAGAGCAGCTACCATTCCAGTATATTCAGATTTATAAATCGTACGACTGGCCAAAGTATATCCAAGATGGTTAATGTTATAGGAATTTACATAATTTGACATGTCACAATTAAAATGTTCACTCAACAAAGATGTTACTTCTTTCAAACTATAAAAATTCTGTGTTAGAACCAAACGAGACTCCTCAATCATAGCATCGTTCATTTTCTCAACATCCATTGATAGCATATCCGCATGTCTATATGGCGTGATAGGTCCAAAATAATTTGCCTGAATAGTAGCTTTATCAACACCAAATGTCATTTCATATAATGAACAAAAATCAGGGACAGAAATAGGGCTTTCAGATTTTAATAGCTCAACAATCTGTTTCTCACGGCTCGCCTTTCCAATAACTATGTTAGGCATACGTAAACATGTAATCTCAAGGTCCCGAATTCTATCCTGGCATTTTTTCAATATATTATGTAGTTCATATTTATCATGAATTTCCCATTCAGCTAATACATCCGGACGATTAGCAACAAATAAAGCAGTGGATACTTCCATATTATTATATTCAGATAATCCTAACTCCTTAATTAATAGATTGATATCAAGATTTCTAGTCTCATAATACCTAAACCATTTTTGATACTTCCAAACCGTATAAAGACTATCCGAAACTCGAACGCCAAAATTTCTTAGATCAAAACGTAGATTATCCTCAACTCCAGCATTATCTAAAATCATTAGATATTTATCATAAGCATCCTGAAGTTTTATATCATCTGTACAATATGTAGAAATAAACCAATATAATATAGCGCCTTTCTTAGGCTGTACAAAGCAATCACCTATTCTCAACAAATTTTTCTTTAAATATGAATCTGCTCTCAATTTGATAGCATCTGGAATAGTTTCATCATCTAATATATCTTCAATATCAATTGTACCACTCTTATATCTAAGTTTTAAAAAATAATATATTCGAGGGGTTACATCAAAAATATGTGTAAATGACTCTAAACTAAAAGCATACCTTTCAAAAATTGAAGCATATCGGTCTTCAAAAACAGTCCCCAAAAGATTTAGTGACTTTTTTTCTATTTGGCGTACGCGTTCTCTAGTTATACCAAGCTTATTACCAATTTCTTCTAAGGTAAGACCATCCATACGATGGCTAACTATAGATAAATCTTTATTATCTCTATTTTCTATTAAAATTCGTTCAATAGATGGATGATTATAACTATATACACCGTCCTCTAGTGACAAAGACCGACTTTGAACAGCCTCAGTTAAAATAGTTTCTATATAATCATCTTCCATCATGCCATCAACAAAAATTGGATTGCAACAATTAACTACTTCTTCAAAAGGCTTCGATCCAAATACTTTAAGAGTAGATAAAATAAGCTCTTTTTGTAATTTTTTATAACTATCTAATTTAATTACGTTCAACATGTAATTTTCAGTTTTCCACGGAATAGAATATAAATCTTTATAAAAATTTATAAGTTCAGTATGAAAACCATCGATATCTAAACCTTGGTAATTAATATATTTAATTAATGAATTAAATATATTTTTTACAAGAACAATAGATATATTTTTTGTATAATAAAATGTTTCAATTGATTTGATATCTGCAATAATTTTTAATAAATCTTGTCCCGTTTTACCGGCTCCAGATTTATACTTCTGTATATTATTTTCATCAAGTTTAAATAGATCTTTATAAGTATTAATATTATTACGCTCTAAAAAAGTTAATACTCTTTTAGGTATCTCTAATGTTGGAAAATCATGTTTCCAATTAATTATAGTTGTATCCTCTGCTAAACGGATACCATCATATTGGTTCATCTAATCCACTAACTCCCCTCTTACACAGGGGCAATCCACATATCATCATCGTCTTCATTTTCTTCTTGTTGAGTAGTAACTTCTAAACCAGGAAGATCTGCCACTTTATTTGTTTCACTCACAGAAGCAATATCTTCTTCACCCTCTACTGGCAAAATAACTACATTACTATCGGTTTCAGTAGCTTTTATCAGTTGTTCTAATTCGGTAACCTCCACATCTTGATTCTCCTCTTTAGCTCCATCTAAAAATTTATCATCTTCAGCCTTATCATTTATAAAGGATACTTTATGTGAGTTAGGAAGATTTTTAATTAGAATGGCTTTAACTTCTTTACGCGTAAGAGTATCTAAAATTCTTACACCACCAACCTCATTTAAGATTTTACCGGCTTCCGAGTATGGGAACCGATTTACAACCATTCCCTCTTCTTCTATAAGAACTTTTACAGCCTCCAAAATCCCTAATGCAATTTCTTTATTAGAAATAATGTTACTAGATAAAAGAGCTACCGCATTACCACGATATGGAGTAGACACAAAAAAATCTATTAGATGATATGGATTTTCTATATTTTGATTATCTCTAAAGTAATATGCTAACCACCATAAAATTGCAAGATTGTGTATTGCCAAAGAACGTTTTGCACCATTAATAAAAATAGTACGTGACTTCAAACTAGATTCTTCACGCTTTTTATTATCAGGATTAGCGATTTGGCTATTAAAAATTCCCATTTGATACTCAAGATAATCTGTATGAGCTAATGCAACCCAAATCTTTTCCATTTCAGCTTGAACTGGAGTTAGTACCTTAAGACTCTCCCATACACGTCTGATATTACGTCTTACAATATCGGCATCATATTCCTTAGGTTCAACCTCTAATGGTTCATATTCATACTCGATACTTGTCTCTATCACATGATTAGGATCAGAAAATACAGACTTTAACTTATCCATTTCATTACTTTTATATAGGTGAGCATACTTTACAAGGAATTCGTTTTTAAACTCTTTCAAGAATTCATCCGTTACATATTTAATATATCTAGTCATTTACTTCATCTCCAGCAAACTTATCATGTACACTTTTAATCAACGGACAATTCAATAAACGCTGAGCTATAGCTAATGTACTTTCATTATTTAAATTAATTCCTTCTTGAGTAAGTAATGCATCGATAGATTGATACCAATCTAAATCTTCTGATACATTCTTATTCTTAATTTCTGATAGCACAAAGGTTAATGCAGGAATAAAGAACAACGAAATGAAATACTCTTTTGATTGAACGCTATTACCACAATTTTTATATATAGAAAATACTTCTATAGGAAGATTTAGAACAATAGTATCCCCGCTCAACTCTACATTCATATATGGCTCGTTATGAGGTGCCACAGTGAAGATAGACTCAGTTCCACTACGACCAGAGTCAAGATCTATTATAACTTCTTTAGTAGGTAAGAATGCTAAAATATCACCTTTTTTTAAATTTGTAACTACATAGTCTTCGTCATAATACAAGTCATTGAAGTTAATATTTGAATAGTTATCAATATCCGCATTTGCAATAACCATAGCATTGATTTGTAGCTTTTTACGAATATCTCCTTCAAATATAGTATTTCTTATAAATGCTTGGTCCTCTTGATTAACCCATAATTTACGATAACTACTAGCTACACCTTCTACATGAAGTGCATAACGAGCATTACCAGCGTCCACTAATTCTTTTAAACCTTGGTTATCAAGTTTAAAATCAGCTGCAATAGAAATGACACCTGAGCTCTCAGGATTCATATTGATTTGAGCACTAAAGCTATTATTATCGAGATAATCATCTAACTCAGGGGTTAGAACAGGATATGGAAATAAATCAGCCTTTAAGTTCATATGTAACCCCTTTCATCTTCACACGCATACGATCTTCGATAGTAAAATCTACAACAAATCTTTTATTGGCCTCTAAGTTTTCTACACTAAACTTTTTAGAACCATGTAATGTAACTTGATTTCCACTCTTTGAGCTTATATCTTTTATAGTCTTGTTATAGGCAACTCCATTTTCACCTATAGATTGGAATGAAAATCCTAAGCGATTCTTACGTTTAGTCGTAATACCAATTAATTGGTACATACCATTATCAGAATCTACATCAACGATTTTTATCTTCAAGTAATCTGGATTACTTACTTCAGTAAATTTAACACTTACGCTAGGATCTCCGCCGTCTACTTCACCATGTTCACCTGGCTCATCCTCACCATGACCATATTGATTGTCAGAAGAATTTCCTCCACCTTCACCTTTGCGTTCACTACCGGAACCTGTAGAGTCTCCATCGCCCAACTCAATTTCGGTCATAATACGATCTAATGTTTTAGACTCTGAATCCTCATCAGTAACACTCGGTTTAGAGACTTTCTCTTTAATTTCAACATTACTAACTCGAGAAGTAATACCACTATCCTTAATCATATCGGCATCCCCATCTTTAGGTGCCATCATAGGCAACAACTCATTTAATCCAAAGGCTTTAATAGCTTCTCCATCTTCACTACCAAAACATTCTTCAACTTTTGCTTTATACCAATGATATAAAGCCTTTAAAAATTGCTCAGATTTTTTCCTATTACTATCATCTTCACGATCAGTACTCCAATTATCATGATTAACATTCTCTAACTTTTTCAAGAAAACGTTTAACTTATGACCAGTAGCATAGAAAACACCAGAGAATGGAATAGAACCATTAATACGATTTCTTTCAAAAATAGTCATTCCACTCCGCCGAGTTTGAAGGACACGTCTTGTTGGATGTTCTTCATCTAAAACCAAGTACAATGCAGCTTCATTCGTATCCTCTATAAACGAATATTCATCTACCCATTCTTCAGGAATAGAAAATCTTTTATTATTCTCTGATGAAAGCGCTAGATAATAAGAGTATGTATTAAAAAAAGTATTTCTTTCATCTGTAGAAAGATTATAGTCACCAATTTTTAAGGTCTCTTTAATTGATCTCAAATAGCCTGATAATGTCAGTTTATTAATTTTTTCATCACCAACAACAACCTCAAGTTTATTATTCTGAAGAGCTACAAGAAAATTATTAAGAACCGCTAAAATAATTTTTTCTTTCCAATTCTCAATTTTCTTCAAACCCATTACAAATAAATCGGTTCCATACTCTTGTCGATTTTGAGTAAATCTTGCTGGCACCTCGATATCACTAGATAAACGTCCTCGAGCTTGTGTAATATAAGTAGTTGGGGCTCCATCAAAAGGTACCTTTTCATCATCACGATAGGATACAAAATTAATAACTCCTGCAAATTTATTCCCATCATGAGTAGACATACTATTATAAAAAACAGTACGTAAATTAGATGCAGCAAATGGAGCCGCCTTACCAATACCTTTACTCCCCGCTGAAGTCTCATCAGCCTTTTCAGAATAACCATCTCCCTCAACAAGGGATGCGAAATTTTGATTATTCAAACCAGTTGTATTATAGTCACTAATAACTAGCATATCGATAGTCTCACTAGTTAGTACTGATTTAAAGGTCTTCAAATAATGCAATGTATCTGCATTATTCTTCTCTTTCCAAAAATTTTCAGCTTTAGGCAAAATATCATTTATCAATTCATCTTCACCTAAAATTTCTTTTGCTTGAATCTTTTCAAATTTAAACTCAACACGAACCGGCTCATCAATGTTTTTTTGATGCGCATCAATAGAGTTTTGTAAAACCTCACGAGTTAATGACATAGGAATATTATCTAAGAATGTTTCTATCCCTGCACCATTAGACCCTGTAGGTGTAAGTCCATATCCACCAGGGAACTCCCAATATTTCATGAATAACCTCTCATACAACTAATAAAAATACGAATATAATAAGTTAATTATAATACTTTTTCATCGCTTTTTCATCTTTCATTTAAAACAATAGAAAAAGCGAGCTAATATGTTAGCTCGCTCATAACTCGATTCTTAAATTTTATTTAACAATAATTGCTCTAATACTTCTACTAACTTTTGACTACGTTCATCAATATACTCTTTATCCCAATGTGATATTCTTTCTGGATTCTGAATAGAAAAATATTTATTTTGGAAATTAACTAAGCTGTGTTGACTTTGAATCGGGTTCTCTATTTCTTCTGCTAAAGCTCTCGTAATAATAAATTCACATGCTTTATAATGATCAAGTTTATCAGAAAACTTAGCATTATTAGCTGATGAATTTAAACGTTTATCTAAAAGTGTTAAATTACCTAAATGATTTAAATACTCTTTACGAGAGTCCTCATCACTAAAAGAATAATCATTATTATCGGCTACTTGCGGCATAATATGTTCTAGTTCTATCTTTTTATTAGTTTTTATACTGTCCGCTTGATTTAAATAGAGCTCAATAAATTTAAGAATTTGGAATGCTTTTGGAGCTTTCTTTTTATTCTTTGAACCAAAATCTTTAACAGGTAATAATGGCTTAATCAAATCTACATATGGCTTAGTACGTAATCTTAGTTCCTCTACAGCAATATCTACTCTTTTATTAACATCTGATTCTTTTAAAACCTTTTCAATAATTTCAGGTAACTCAGATTCAATAGCATTTGTTTGTGTAAAAGAAAATAAAACTGCAGCTACATACCGAACTGCTGCATCAACGAGCCTAGCTTTGTCATTTCTAGCCACATTATAAAATGGCATTAACAATGGATGAATTTGCACCGTTCCAAGTAAATTAAAAATAGTATACATCCCATCATCATTAGATAGAAAATCATTAGATAATGAATCTCTATCTATACTGGCATAAATCTTACTTACATAGTTAAGATCTGATGCAAGTTGTAGAATCTCATTAGAGTTATGCTTATCAGCCTTAAAATGATTAAACAAATCTTTCTTCTTTACATTTTGGGCTTGAGTTCCAATAATAAAATGTTTCACAAAAGTTGATGTCTCTATTGGCTTTGATTTACCCGTATTCTTTAGATTCTTTAAAAACTGATTCCAGCTATCTGAAAAATCTTTTATTTGATTTTGTGTAATCCCAGAAGCTGCTGTAAGATTTTTTAATAAATAATTTTTTAATAAGTCTAATGGTTCTAAAGATTGGCCTCTATTATTCAAGATTTCAAATAATTGGAATGCTCGTTCAATCGAAGGCGCCGTTGTTTCAATTAATTTAACTTTCGTAGTAATATACTCCAAAAAATAAAGTAACTTTTGTGGATCACTATCATAAATAGCTCTTAAATGTTGAAGAATGGATTCATATACAGCTTCAAGATTACTAGCATTATCACTATCTTCATCTGTAGATAAAGATCCCTGTTTTATTATATTCTTATAAGTCTCCTTAAAATCCAACTCTTGTGTGTGAAGAATTTTATAATCAACAAATCGTAATTTATTATCTAAAATTCTAAAATACTCTTTAAAGCTAAATGCATGTCCAGTCCACATATCTCCATTTGCATCCTGGCTTCTATTAATTTCATCTGCAATATCTCTAAACAACTTATTTAGCGCACAAAAAATGAGAGTTAGTGTCGTAAGTCTTTGCTGTCCATCAATCACATCAAATACAGTTGGTTTTTCTTCAGAGCTTATTAGTACAATATTACCTAATAGATAGCCTGGTAACATATTTATTGGATCTGTATAATCATTTGTATCTTCACTAAAATCAGCAAATAGAGTTTCTACTTCTTTTTCAGTCCACACAAAACTTCTTTGAAAATCAGGAATTACAAACTGATTTTTATTATCCAATATCCCCTTTATATTTTTCATAATTGATGTAATTTCAGCCATATAATCCTCCCCATTCAATTTATGATATATCTTATTTATATTAGATCATAAAAACAAGATGAAGATCAATACGAAATTTAGCTGTTTAATATATAATATACGTTATATTAAACCTATACTAATATAACTCGTCTGATAATAAAAAGGCCCTTCTTCATGAAACCCATGCGTCGCAAATATCAATTACTCAACCACTCTAATATCACTAAGGTTCTCAATGTAGGTATCTCTAGTATACTCGCCATTTTTAGCATAGATAAATCCCCATATACGGTTCCACATAGCTATGTATATAACGATGATTGTAATCATATTTATATCCATGGTGCTAATGAAGGACATAAACTCGATTCTATCAAGTACCATGTCAAAGCATATTTTGTATAGTAAACAAAGACGAACCTATCATCAATCAACTTGATACTATGTTCCGTAACATCATAGCATTTGGCAAGATTCGTATTATCGATGATGAAAGTGAAAAACGCCATACATTAACACTATTAGGTGAAAAGTTCTCCATCCCAAATAGTCCAGAACTCTATACATATATCGAATGCGCTTGGAATAAGGTAACGGCCATCTCTCTAGATATTGAACACATAACTGGTAAAGAGTCGATTGAACTTGTTATCAAAAAGAACAAATAACTGCTAATACTAATACTAAAACAAGACACCCCATTATCTATTGCGATAACGAGGCGTCTTTTTATTTACAACCTTATATTATTCATCGATATTAATAGAGTATCCATATCCCCACACAGCTCGTAATTAGTGCTACAAGTACAGGTATCGAGGTTCGTTTAAGCAAATCTACAGATTTAATATGCGCTACCCCGGCTACACCGACCATAACAGGGCTGATAGGGCTCAAGAACAAACCAAGACTAGCACCATTTTGCATGCCAAGCATAGTCGTAATCGGATCTAGTCCAAGGTTAGATACAATATCAGGTACTAGCGGTACCAATGTAAATAAAGGAGCCACATTGCTACCAGTTACCATGCTGAGTCCTAGCATGCCACCACCCATGACAGAGGTAAGTCCCACAGAGTTAAGGGATAGTGTTTGTAGTGCGCTAACTAGCGAATCAATAAGTCCTAAGCTCACTAAGCCTTGTGCGAAAACCTGTCCACCAATGATTAAAGTTACAGCATAGGAAAACTGATTACCCATTCCTTCAAAGAATACGGTTGTACTTTTAAGGACGGTCCTTAAATTACGATGACGGATAAGTTCTGCCAATAAAGCTAGGCCAAAGGCGAGCATCATAGCCAGCGTTACATTCATCTTCACGCCAGGCAACCCATATTGACTAAAGCCCAAGATAAAACATAGTGGCAATAAAGGAAATATCATATATATCTTGGGACCAATAGGCGCCTCAGGAATGCTTTCACAATCACCTATGTCCATAGGGCCATCTAAGCAATCGCGATATCGTTGCCACAAGAAATGTGCTACAGCCGTCACAACAGCAACTAAGAAATAAAGGCGTAACTGGTAGCCTACAAAATAGTTTGGTACCGGTATATTAAGTGTCTTAGCTATAAGCAATGTCGAAACGGCACCCGGCCCAACGTCCATCAAATGTCCTGTAGCAATAACCGCAGCAGCGCCGACAGGACTTACACCTAGTCGCAGCAGCACTGGATAGATGGTGACCATCATAAGTAAGGCAAGGCTCAACGGATTTGGTACACATATGGATAGCCCCATATTGAGTAGAAACATAAGTGCTAACACTATGTATGGCCTATTAAGACGATACAAGGGTTTTATAAATGTATGAGCCAGCCTCGTCCCTGCTCCAATGTGTTCCATATATTTTGCATAACCAGCACAGGTCATAATCATGAGTCCTAAGCTCACTACATTCTCCGATGTTGTAATCCGCACAATATCCATTGCATCAAATACCAGAACGCCTGTAGACTGAGACTCATCTAATATGGCATTAATCCAGCTACCTTCATAGGCGATATACATCATGAGGATGCCCATGCCTATCAAAATTGGCTGCGGTTGATAGCGCTTCATCAGTAATATACCGGTAATGGCAATTATAATGACACATATAACTATATTCATAAGCACCTCTCAACTAGAAAATATATTACGCTTACAGCAGATTTATATGATACATATACTACACTTTTATTAAACCTATCTTATACCTATATTATACGCAAAATATAAATAAAAATACAATGAAAATCCCCCTTTGCTGGTTGTCCAGTAAAACAAGTGGGGCATTGAACCGCACCCCAAAAGCGCTATCTATCCCACAACTCTAATTGAGTTTTGTTCGGAATAAATAGCGCTATTTTATTGACTATATTAGGTTTAGCTCATGACGCCTTATCAATCAAATCAGTAAATAAATTTTAATTACCCTTCAAATACGCATTTACGAACCGATTTTACAAGAACAGAATGATCATCCTCTACTACGTGATTAGATTTATAAGCCCATCGTAAAAGTAGTGCAGAGTTTGCTACTACGAGGAGGCTACCACCGTTATGAACGAGGGCGCCCCAAACTGGAGATAATGTACCAATCATAGCTAAGATGATAGCAACAAAGTTCAAAAGCAAGGAAAAGGAAAGATTAATTTTAATAGTAGTCATCATACGTTTGACAATGCCACTGCCCACACCACCCATGGCGATGCCTACATCAGATTTCTTAAGGGCTGGCGCATCATTCACACCATCGCCTACCATGGCAACGATGTTACCTTCTTGTTGTAATTGAGCCACAGTATCCATCTTGTCTTCTGGTAAACAATCAGCGATAACATATACGATAGACGCACCACGGTTCAAGTGCTCATGAACGGCGGATTCCACAGTATCAGAAATAGATACATTAGACAAAGTCATCATCGCTTCATTACCAGCTAACAGAGTTTTAGCATCTACAGTGGCCTCTAAACCTTTGCCAAGCGTTCCATAATGTTGCCACGGCGCACGAGGAAGCCATGTTGGCTAGCATTGGAAATAGCCGCCATAATCGCTGCCGGCGTAGCCAATACAAGCGCGCAAGGGCAGAACACAACGAGAATAGTTACGGCCTGGATGATTTCACCAGTCACCACATAGGTACTAACCGCTGCCAAGAGCGCAATCACAACAATCCATGTGGCCCAACGGTCGGCAAAGCTAACGATTTTTGCATTGCCTGGATCAGTAGATTTAACGAGACGCTCAATGCCTGCTTGTGCTTTAGACACTGTGAACTCTTCTAGCATCGCACCGAGTTGCATGATGAAAGCAATTTCTGCGGCCGCAAATACTTCACCGATGGCTACCGCTGCGATAAGCGCCAAGGATACGAGAAGGTCCGCCTTTACGTCAAACTCTTCATATATGGCAACCGCTGCGCCCCACACGATAGGCAACCCACACAATACAATTGTAAACCAAGCCCAATCGAATGGCAGGCCTAAACGAATGCCTAATAAACTAAATACTACACCGATACCACCGGCTACTAATGTGATCTTTTCCCGATTTAAATCGAACCACTCTGCTACTTTGCTCAACCGTTCCATACTTACCTCCTGTGAAAGCTTATATAATAATATGTACAAACTTTCATATATGATGCAAAATACAGATAAATACTGGATCTAATGACATTATATAATTCATGCATCAGCCTATTACACAAATGCATGAGCAATCATTCATATATCTAGATAATCAGATGGATTTTTATTTGGTACATGGCATAGTATTTTCTTCTTCCCTGCTCTTATTTCTATCGTTTAGCTACTACTGCAGCATAAAAAATTCCGAGCAACCAGTTTTGGTTACTCGGAATAAAAAGTCTAACTTTGGGGGGGCACTACACTTGGGGGCTGCCTTTTTTGTATTTTGAAATCGTTTTAGCTATATTATATTTCGCTTTATTAAACTTTATTTTGTTAATCTCTAACCTATTTCTCTATAGCCTCAACTACTTCGCCGATGTACATATAGTGTGGTTCCCAACGATCATGACCAATTTGAGTATAGGCAGTAGGGTATGCTGCATAATATTCCTTTACTTTATCTGCCAAATGAGCTTCATCGAATTGGTGTTCATATAACTTTTTACATACAAATATTAAATCTGCTTCTTTGAAAGTCACTCCATCACCGACTGCCACTGGTGTTAAACCAGAATTGGCAACCTTATCTTCGTCGCGACCAGAATGAGAGCCTAAATAGCCAAGAGCCTTACGCTGGCTGTCAGGGAATAAGCTAACTGTAAAAGTATCGTATTTCGCCATGAATTCTTGAGTATAGCGGGCTGGATGAATGTACACAGTCACGGTAGATATATCATTGCCAAGCATCCCCCACATGTTACCCATGCTGCCCCAGTTAACCGTACAGCTATTGAAATCATCAAGCGTACCTGCTGTAACCACCGCCCAACGATTCTCGAACATAGTAAAAGCTTTATAATCTTTTGTTTCAAATGGTTTCATAAGAACCTCCGCATATAGAATTTACTTAACAATAACCTCATCAAAATGTTCTTTATACACTTCATAATATACCGCATCAGCGATATCGTAAAGCTCTTTATTTCTAAAATCTTTCTCAACCAGTCTGCGCATGAAGGCACCTCGATGGATAGGCCGAGGCATCCGATACAAACTGAGATGCCTGCTTAAACTGCGGCTGAGACGTGAGCTCCTCAATCGTGATTACTTGGGCTGGAATGGTGAAAGCTAAAACACAACCTTATAAGCATAAGTATACTATGCAAATAAGACTGTGCCTATTATTAATAATTTTATAATTTAGTATGTAGGATGTACTTCTAATAGATATTTATAAGATTGATATTTATAAGATTTATCTCCATTTGACGATATATATACGTGTTCAAAAGCTTTCAAGAGCTAACGAAATATCAATCTAAGAATCACAAGCAAAGGCAGAACTAATACACCACCAGCCAAAATAAAACCAGCAAAAACAACCATAGTGCCATACGTTATTAGACATAACTTTATTAAAAAATCTATACAACTATATATACATATACCCACGGTAGATTGTTCTTTTAAAGAAATGAACCATGCTTTCACTCTATAATAAATTTGAGGTTTATCAAACGCAGGATATAATTTCTCATACCATAAAATCAGCCACGGTAAAACCCAAATATTCCCAAAGCAAAATCGATCCATGCCAAATTGAGGCGGTAATATCATTGCTTTTAAGTGTTCTTTTTGAAGTCGTTGTCGGCGTGTTCTATCGTCATTATTTTGTGTCCAAATTTTGGGGTTCAGTTCATCAGGAAGGCCTATTCATATATTAAAACTAATTCTATTTATTCTCCTTCAACCACTGTACAGCATATTCCGCATACACCGCTGATGCAGCAGATAGCACGCTATCATCCATGGTGAATCGATTATTATGGTGATCAAAGGTGGCGCCTACCTCTGGGTTCTGAATACCGATAAAAGCAAAACAGCCTGGTTTTTCTTGTAGGTACCAAGCAAAGTCTTCGCCTGGCATCACCTTGCGCATTTTAGACAGTTTTTCTTTGCCTAGTGTATCGATAACAACGCGTTCAGCCAGTTCACTGGCTGCTGCGTCATTAATGGTTGGAGGCACTTTCTTTTCATAAATCAATTCAGCCGTAGCACCATAAGCTAATGCTGTATGTTCTACAACGCGGCGTATAGATTCTACATAATGGTCCTCTTGTGCAGGATCAAAGAAACGGATGGTACCACCCATTTGTGCTTCGCCTGGGATAACGTTCCATTCTGAACCAGAGTGAATATTGCCGATGGTGAGCACAAGAGAATCCAAGGCACTCACATTGCGAGATACTACTGTTTGCAGATTCATAACGATGGCACTGGCTACGACAACCGCATCAATAGCTTGATGTGGTTGTGCCCCATGACCTTGTTTGCCTTTTACGCGGATTGTAATTTTACTGCTAGCCGCCATGCGTGGCCCTTCTTCAATAGAAATGAGACCTGCTGGTAAATCAATCCATACATGACCACCAAAGATGGCATCAATTTTTTCAAACCAATTCTCAAACTTCATGAAATCAGGAGCACCTGCACCAGTTTCTTCGGCCGGTTGGAAGGCAAGGTATACGTCGCCTTCAATGCGGTCTTTCATAGAGGTAAGCATCTTAGCCGCACCGAGTAAAATCGCCATATGACCATCATGACCGCACGCATGCATCTTGCCATCTACATCGGATTTAAAATCAAATGTATTATGCTCTTGTACAGGCAAGGCATCGATATCTGCACGGAGGGCAATCGCTTTACCCGGTTTTGCACCATGAATAATGCCGATAAGTCCGGTTCCACGTTCCATATCTACATGAACCTCTACGCCCATGGATTCTAATTCTTTAGCTAGAGTTTTGGTTGTTTCGAACTCTTCATTACTGAGTTCTGGATGTTTATGAAAGTACCTACGCCAATCTTGTACATAGGTTTTATATTGTTCAATTAAATCGCGACTATGCATGATATCGCCTCCTTAGCTTTTAGCACAGATTAACAAAATATACTGGAAATCCCCATATTTATGGGAATAACAGGGTAAATGTAAAAGAAAACGACAGGCAACGCCATGTCGTTTTCTTTATGCTTCTCTTATCGATTGCGCAATACTGCTTGTACCGCCAAGGATACAACAGCAGTTGCTACCGCTACAGCTGCTGTAATTTTTGCAGTTGTGCATAGCTCATCTTTTGTTGGTTTTGCTTTTGCTGCAATGTCTAATGTTTTAGCAACAGCAGGAACCAATACATCATTACGTAAGGATTCTGTATTCATATTTACTCCTCCAATATAGACTATTTATTCTAGGTTATCACGAATAGAATATAAAGTCTACATATTCATCGGATTTTATCTATATATTTATCAATTGTTCATACAAAACGAATGAATCTATCAATGTAAGACTATTGGCTAGCCAATTCACCAATTACATCCGCCAAGATAGTAATTGCTTTTTCTAGTTGTTCTTGAGGAATATTAAGGGCTGGCAATAAACGAACCTTGTTTTTAGCAGATAAACATACAACGCCTTTCTCTAGACATTTAGCGATGACATCTTTAGGATCTACAGTTGTTTCGATACCAATCATGAGGCCCATACCGCTAACGCCAACAACGCCTGGTTTCCCTTCTAAGGCGTGTTTTACATAATCCCCTTTAGCTTTTACAGTAGCCAAAAATTCTGGTGTTAACCGTTCAATGATGGTGCAACCTGCAGCCGTACAGATTGGGTTACCACCAAATGTAGTGGCATGCGCACCTGCGGTTAATACGAATTGCGTTTTTTCATTGAATAAGGTTGCGCCCATAGGCAAGCCACCAGCTAAGCCCTTAGCCGTAGATACGATATCTGGTTCGATACCAAATTGTTCATATGCATACAGGCTACCAGTCCGACCATTACCCGTTTGCACTTCGTCGATAAGCACGAGTTGATCGTGTTCGTGAGCGTATTTTGTAACAGCTTGTACGAATTCCTTATCGAGAGGCATAACGCCGCCTTCACCTTGAATTGGCTCCATCATGATAGCGCAAACTGCTGGATTAGCAAGGACTTTCAAAGCCGCATCAATATCATTAGCAGGCGTATGAACGAATCCTTCTGTGAATGGGAAGAAATGTTGATGGAACACATCTTGACCTGTAGCCGACAAGGTTGTTACCGTACGACCATGGAAGCTATTAACGAGCGTAACGATAACATTACGACCATCGCCGTATTTGTCATGGCTATACTTACGAGCAGCCTTGATAGCACATTCATTAGATTCGGCACCAGAGTTACAGAAGAACACCTTTTTCATGCCAGTCCGTTTACATAATAATTCAGCCAATTTAATTTGTGGTACAGAATAATATAGATTAGAAATATGGTTTAATGCATGTGTTTGTGCAATCACCGCCTTAGACCATTCATCATCGTCTACACCAAAAGCGGTAACGCCAATGCCAGAGCCAAGATCGATGTATTCTTTTCCTTCTACATCCCATAACAAAGAACCTTTGCCTTTTTCAAAGCAAACGTTAAACCGGCCATACGTATTGGCTATATACTCTTTATCTTGTTGTTCAAAATCTTGTGTCTTACTCATCATATCCTCCAAGCGTACGGCCCAGCCGCCGTCTACCTATACGCAATGTAACGATGGCAAATGATGTTACCATCGTTATATCTACTATATTACTTTACAAACATTGTGCCAAGACCTTCATCGGTTAATAGTTCGATGAGGATGGCGTGTGGAATTTCACCATTGATGATGAAAACCTTTTGAGCACCTGCATTGATGGCCTCTAAGCAACAGTCTACCTTTGGTATCATGCCACCAGCGATGACGCCCTCTTTTTTCAACTGTTCCGCTTCAGCAAGGGTAATCTTAGAAATAAGGGAATTAGGATCGTTTACATCCCGTAGTACGCCATCGATATTCGTCATGGCCACCATGGTTTCCGCATTGAGAGCACCTGCAATCTTTGCAGCCGCCGTATCGGCATTGACATTATATACATTGCCTTCTGCGTCACAACCAACGGAAGAAATAACCGGAATATATCCCTTACTGATGACATCGTCGATAACCTTTGGATCGATTGTATCGACTTCCCCCACATAGCCAAGTTCTTCATTTTTCTTGTGTACTTGAATGAGTTCACCGTCCACGCCACAAAGGCCGATAGCACGGCCACCAAAGCCGATGAGGTCCGCTACGAGGCCTTTATTAACCTTGCCGGCTAGCACCATTTGTACTACATTCATCGTTTCTTTGTCGGTAACGCGCAAACCATTACTGAATTTCGATTCAATATTCATAGCCTCCAAGGTACTATTAATATCTGGGCCACCGCCGTGAACGAGGACTACTTTCACACCTACCAATTGGAGTAGTAGCAAATCATTCATAACGGATTTTTTAAGTTCCGGATCCGTCATGGCATTGCCGCCGTATTTTACGACTACGTATTTATCTGTATATTGTTTAATATATGGAACGGCCGCTGTTAAGATGTGCGCCCGCATTGCATTTGTTACACTGTTCATAGTGAAAGCCCCGTTTCTTCTGGCAATCCAAGTGCGATGTTCATACATTGTACGGCTGCACCAGAAGCGCCCTTACCTAAATTATCAAAAATAGCGTGAACGACCATGCGGTCATTATTGCCAGTAACAGATATGACCATGCCATCCGTATTGCTTAGTTTATTAGCATTTAACAATTGTTTATTGTCTTCTTCTAAGTTAAGTGGTGCTACCTTGACGATAGTGCTATCCTTGTAGAAATCTACGAGTGCAGCATGCACATCTTCTACGGTAACAGGTTTTGCTAATAGACGTGTATGTAGGCCAACACTAACCTCCATACCGCTGTAGTAATCGTCTACGATAGGCATGAATATTGGCGCTTCTGTAAGGCCACATACATGGGTTACTTCTGGCAAATGTTTATGTTGTTGACTCAGGCCATATTGACGTGGTGCGTAGAGGAAATAATCCTTTGGCTCCGATTCATATTGACCGATCATTTTCTTACCGCCACCGCTATAGCCTGTTAAGGATGTAATGGTGAAAGGATAATCTACTGGGGCAATGCCTGCTTTCACAAGAGGTGCAATGCAAGCAATCATGCCGCTTGCATGACAGCCAGGATTGGCGATATGTTGTTTCGTTTTAATATCGTTTTTATAGCTTTCACCAAGTTCGGGAAAGCCATAGGCCCAATCATCAGCCGTTCTAAACGCTGTGGATGTGTCGATAATCTTGCAAGGATAATCGCCAATAGCAGCCACCACCTCTTTGGAGGCCGCATCAGGCAAACACAAGAACACGATATCCGCGTCCTTTGCAATGCTCGCAATAACATCAATATTTTTACGGTCCTCATCGGAAATGGATAATAATGTAATATCCTTTCGACCGGACAGCCGTTCGTGAATTCTAAGGCCCGTCGTTCCTTCGTGACCTACGATAAATACCTTATATGGATTCATATGATAACCTTCTTTACTATACGTGCTAAATGACCTCTCCCGTCATCTGTATTCTAACTATTATTTCATTGGATAATCGCCAAATGTAGCAACCATAACCGCCTTAATGGTATGCAAGCGATTTTCTGCTTCTTGGAATGTCAAGGAGTTTGGACCTTCAAATACGTCCTCTGTTACTTCGATACCATTCATGCCAAATCGTTCAAAGATATCTTTACCAACTTGCGTTTCTGTATTGTGGAATGCTGGCAAGCAGTGACAGAATTTCGTATTTGGATTGCCTGTTAAAGCCATCATATCCGCATTGATTTGGAATGGTTTAAAGAGGTTAATCCGTTCTTCCCACATATCGTAAGTATCGCCCATCGTTACCCATACGCCTGTGTAAATCACATCAAGACCTTTAACGCCTTCCGCCACATTATCTGTGCATGTAATCGTAGCGCCGGTTTCCTTTGCTACCTTCAAGCATTCTTCGTAGAACGGACCCGCTGGCCAGAATTGTTTAGGACCGATGAGGCGGAAATCCATGCCCATTTTCACGGCACCGCTCATCAAAGCGTTACACATATTGGATTGACCATGGCCTACATAGGCATAGGAAATTTCGTTCAATGGCTTGTCGATATTTTCTTGCAATGTAAGGAAATTTGCCAATGTTTGTGTTGGATGATCCATATCGGTTAGGCCATTCCATACAGGCACGCCAGAATATTGTTCCAATGTATCCACGTCTTCTTGGTCAAAGCCACGGAATTCAATAGCATCATACATGGAACCAAGAACACGCGCCGTATCCTTTAAGGATTCTTTCTTATTCATTTGGGATCCTGTAGGTCCAAGGTATGTCGTATGCGCCCCTTGGTCTGCTGCCCCTACTTCAAAGGCACACCGTGTTCTCGTAGAATCCTTTTCAAAAATGAGTACGAAATTTTTGCCTTCCATCGTTTTGATTTCTGTGCCCGCTTTTTTATCTGCCTTTAATTTAGCAGCTAGATCTAAGTAATATTTAATTTCTTCTGGTGTGTAATCTAGCATTGTCTTAAATGATTTATTATGTAAACTTTTCATGATAACCCCTTCAATCTATACGGTATATATTTATACAATTTTATTTTTGTTATTTGTGAAAGCTACTCTTTCGGTTGTAAATATTCTGCAGCTAGTGCCGCCATCATGGTAATACCGGATTCTAAAATCTTTTCATCAATGGTAAACCCTGCATTATGAAGTGCTGGATTGCCTTCAAAACCAGTTCCCAACCAAAGAAAAGCGCCCTTGATTTTATGTAAGTATGCAGAAAAATCTTCTGCCGCCATAGACGGATGTTCTGGATGTACTACGGCGTCCTTGCCAAGGTATTTTTCTACGATGGATGTAGCATAGTCGATGGCATCTGGGTCATTCGTTGTCGCTCCATGGCCGCGTTTATAATCTAAGGTACTCTTTGTTTTGTACATCATATCCAAAGCTTGTAAGCTTTCACCTAAACGACGTTCAATATAGTCACGTTTTGCTGGTTCATAGGTACGACAAGTTCCTTCGAGGTATACATCGCCGCAGCCTACATTATAGCGGTCACCACCATTGATTACCCCAATGGTGCATACGAGATTTTCCATTGGATTCGTCTCACGAGCCACCATGGATTCTACATTAACAATCCAGTTGGCCGCAGCCACGATGGCATCGATACCATTGTGAGGTTCTGCACCATGCGTAGATTTACCGTGAATATGAACGAGAAAATGATCAGATGCCGCCATAAGATGACCTTTCTTAAGGCCTACCGTGCCTACCGGCAATTGAGGCCATACATGAAGTCCAAAAATTTCATCTACATCATCTAGGATACCGCTGTCCACAATGCCTTGTGCACCAGGAAATAACGCCTCTTCCTCAGAAGGTTGGAATACGAGTTTAACGGTACCGTACAATTCATCTTTAATAGATTGCAACACAGCCGCCGCACCAAGCAAAATCGATATATGTCCATCGTGTCCGCAAGCATGCATAACACCTTCGTTTTGTGATGCAAAAGGTAGACCCGTCTCTTCATGGATTGGCAATGCATCAATATCCGCCCGTAACGCAATAACAGGGCCTGTGTGAGCGCCCTGTATTTCACCGATAACTGCATAATCTGAAACATCATTGACAAATGGAATCCCAAGTTCTCCAAGAGTCTTTTGAATGAATAAAGATGTTTCTTTTTCTTGACCAGATAATTCTGGATGACTATGAATATGTCGACGCCATGCTATAACTTGTTCTTTATATTGTGCTGCATATTTTTTTATTAAATCTTGTAATGTATTCATGACGTTATCTCCTTTATACACAGTATGTATATTTTATACATTTAATGTGTATTTTTATAACCTATGTACGTATTATAATACTATCACTTATATTATTCAAGTTTTATACATATATTTTGTATTTTTATTTGTTATGCTATGCATTAATTTTAATCATAGAACTATAAGCTATAAATTATATGAATTTCTAAGTATAAAAAAAGCTGTAATAGCATGCGTTGATGTAACGCATACTACTACAGCTCCATTTATTTTTCGTAATATTGTTTCATTTGTGTATAGCCATTGACGATGACCTCAATTTCACCAGTTCTAGGATGGAAAATAAGACCATGAACAGGTACGTCTTTTGGAATCAACGGATTCATACGCAATTCGTCCACTGTTTCCTCTACATTTTCAGCAGGATGTGTAAACCCATCCGCCCAGTGTTCCATTTCCTTTTTCACCATATGAATCGCTTCTGGTGCAATACCACGAGCTAACATTTTTTCTGTTAAGTTTTTAGCTGTTGTTTTAGCCATACCGCATTCATGATGACCGATGATAAAGATTTCATTAACCCCGAGCTCATAAATGCAGACCAACAAACTACGAACAACACCATCAAAAGGCCCTGTAATACAGTTACCTGCAGTCTTAACAATCTTAGCCTCACCACGACCAATATCCATGGAATCCTCTAAGAAATTCACAAGGCGCGTATCCATACATGTAACAATCGCCATCTGACGACTCGGCATCTTACTGCATTTTGTATCCGTTTCTACATAACCAGTATTCTGGTCCTCTACATACTCACGATTGTGTGCCAAAATATCTTCTAATAAACTCATGTTTCCTCCAATACATTATTTTCTACGTTGCCAAAAGAGAGTACATACCTGCTCGCTCCAGCTAGCTTAACGGTCTTCGGCCTAGGGCCTCGACCTACTAAAGTCGCTGTGCAAGTATGTACTCTCTTTTTACATCTACTAAAATTATCTATCCGGAGTGGCCAATGCTTCTATTGCGACACTACCACCACGAACGACTTCGATGCGATTAACGAACATATCCTTAAACAAGGCAATCATGTCATTGTTCTTAGACACTGTTTTTACGCATTGTACAAGTACGGATTTTCGATTGTAGTCGATGACCTTAAGGTCAAAGGTTTCTGCAATGCGGAATATTTCTTGTTTGTCCGCTTCTTTACAGCTATTAATCTTGATGAATAGTAATTCTTTTTTTGTAATAGGCATGTCTGTAAAATCGATGACCTTAATAACCTCAACACTGCGGTTAAGTTGCTTAATGATTTGTTCATATGTCAAATCATCGCATGTGAGCTCTATGGTCATACGTGACATGGTAGGGTCTTCTGTTTCACCTACTGTCAACGTATCAAGGTTATAGTTTTTACCAGCGAAGAGGCCTGAAATTTTGGCCAATACGCCGATTTGGTTTTCTACATATGCTGAAATGCAGCGTTTTTCTAAATGTAATTCCATAGCCCCTCCTATTTTTTATCCTTTAATAACATGTCGCTCAACGATTTACCTGCTGGTACCATTGGCAATACATTTAACTCGGTTGGAACGATACATTCAATAAGTGTTGGTCCTTTTTTGAAAGCATCTGCTTTTGTAAAGGCCGCTTCTAGTTCTTCAGCTTTTGTAACACGTATACCTTGTGCACCATAGGCTTCTGCTAATTTCACAAAGTCTGGTACATATTCAAATTCATCGTTATCAATCATATCACGAGTGACAATAGCGCTTTCATCCATCAATAAATTAGTACATGCATAGCGTTTATCGTAGAATAATTGTTGCCACTGACGTACATTGCCAAGATAGCCATTGTTGATGACAACCAAGGTCACAGGCAAATGGTAATGCATAGCTGTTGCAAATTCTTGAATATTCATTTGCACGCCCCCATCCCCACAAATGGCGAATACGCGTTTTGTAGGATTGCCAAATTGAGCACCAATAGCCGCAGGGAATCCATAACCCATCGTACCTAAACCACCAGATGTCAACAATTGATGATTGCCTTCGATTTCGAGGAATTGCGTAGTCCACAATTGGTTTTGACCTACATCGGTTGTCACCACTGGACGGTCATAATGATTATTAATGTAGTCGATAATATTTTGTGGCGTAAGACCTTCTTCACCAGCTTGCGTAACAGGGCGCTCTTCTTTTAACTGTTGCAATTGAGCTGTCCAATCGCCTAAGTCGTGAGGCTCAATATATTCTAATAGAGCTTCAATCGCTAGTTTTGCATCCGCCACGATTGGAATATCTACCTTAATATTTTTAGAAATGGATGCAGCATCTACGTCAATATGTACAATTTTGCAGTTTTGTGCAAATGTACTCAATTTACCGGTAATGCGGTCATTGAAACGAGTACCAATAGAGATCATCACATCACAATCGGTAATGGCCACATTCGGTGCATAGCCACCGTGAATGCCTACATTGCCTAAGTACAATGGATGACGTGAACTAATAGCACCTTTCCCCATCAAGGTAGTGACTACAGGAATACCCGTTTTATCTACCAGCTGTGTCATCAATTCATTAGCACCACTGATGCTAATACCGCCACCTAATAAGAATAAAGGACGTTTAGCTTTAGCAATAACGGAGCACGCTTTTTTTACCTGACCAATGTGAACTGTCGTATTTGGCTTATAACCACGGATGTTAACTTCATCAGGGTATACATCAGAGCCCATCGCTTTTTGAATATTCTTAGGTATATCTACGACAACAGGACCTGGGCGGCCTGTTCGAGCAATGTAAAAAGCTTCTTTCAAAATACGTCCCAAATCCTTGCGGTCACGAACGGTAACAGCATATTTACTTACATTACGAACAATGCCGACCGTATCTACTTCTTGGAATGCATCATTGCCCATCAACGCCAAATCAACTTGGCCTGTAATACACACCATAGGTACACTATCTGAGTAGGCTGTAGCAATACCGGTAACAAGATTTGTCGCACCTGGGCCAGAAGTAACCATGCAAACGCCAACCTTACCAGTACTGCGTGCATAACCATCAGCAGCATGTGCTAATGCTTGCTCATGGCGAGGTAAAATTACTTTCACCTGATCTTGTTTGTATAATTCATCCATAATATCGATGGTTGCTGCCCCAGGATAGTTGAATAAAATCTCAACATTCTCCTCTTGCAATGCCTTCACTACGTATGCGGCACCTGAAATCATAGCCATCCTCCTATATAACAACCTACAAATGTTAGTAGATTATATCTAAAAAATTGAATATTATTATTATTTATGATATACTTTTTAATATATCACATCTTAGTTGATGTGAGTATGAAATAACTCAATAAACCACTAAATTTAATCGTATTTTCTGAAAGGACTGAATACTATGAAAGAAATTTTAGGTTTCCACTTAAACGGTTGCCCTTATTGCCATAACGCATTCCGTGCAATCGAAGAATTACAAGCAGAAAATCCTGCATATAAAAATATCAAAATCGACTGGGTTGAGGATCAAGATGCTCACGAATTATTCAAAACGCATCCATATGAATACTACCCTAACCTTTGGTTCGGTACTGATAAACAATACGAAGCACAACCTGGTGAAAGCTATGACCAAACTAAGGCATACATCAAGGCTGTATTCGACAAAGCGCTTGCATAAAAACTATATAACCAATAAAAATGCACCTCTAACATACCATCTAATGTTAGGGGTGCATTTTAGTATAATAAAAGGTTATAGGGTTATAGCTTTTTGGGTACTATAAATTTACTGATTGCCTTATACACAATTAAAATCAATGCAATCTCTAAGGGGAAACAAATAATATTTTTAATAAGACGTCCAACAAATATAGCGGATACAGCTTTATTATAAAATATTGTCAGCCACAGTGTATTCAATAGCAAATGTATGCATACTGTCACAATCGCTTCTGGTAAAAGTAATCGTTTAAATGTAACATTACGACCATGTAAAAAATGTCCATACACATAGCCTACAAGAAATTCAGATACGATAAAGCCGGGAAAGAATACGCCTTGTCCAAATAGAGCCATGCCTATAAAGCAGGCAATAGCAGCCATTATACCAGCTGCCATCGGCCCATAAAGAATGGCAAATATAGCGGTTGATAGAAATCCAAAAGTGATATGTATAAAGGTAGTGTGAATAGCAAATATATAAGATAGTAAAACCGTCAACGCTACAAATATTCCCGTTCTTACAATCATATCAGTTTTCATGAGATATATGGCTCCTTTTTCTATCCTTCCACTCTAAATACATATGACGAACAACCTGAATTGGAGAGTGTAGTAACATCCGCGGGCCACCGTAGCGCATGATTTCACGGATTTTTCCTCGGTACGTCGGCGCATAACAATGTGTTTTACATACGCTACAAAACGTCTTATGCTCCATATGTGGGCATACATCGATGCGATGCTGTGCATACTGCCATACCTCTTCACAATCTTCGCATAGTTGGCCCTTTGGCGTATGATGTTTATCATGACAATAGATGCCAATGATTTGACGCATCGTTTTGAGTTCTAATTGACGCTTTTCTTCTACTGTCATAATGCCTCCTATTTAACCGACCAAGATACCCATGCAACCGTATCCACTGTCTTATTATGAATTTTACCATCAATAGCACGCGGTTCAATGAGTTGTCTAATTTCTCGCTTCATATCTTCCATGGTGCCCCACTCATTATTGTGGAGACGCATCGTGAAATAATCTACCGCTTTATCAAGGCTCATAACCTCTGTTTCGGGTACAGTTTTATACGTAACTTTCACATTATGACCTATCTCATGAATGGCATCTAAACATGCTTTCATCTTACCAGCCCACGGAAATGAATCTCGTCCGAAGAAATGTTCTGACAACATATCTACCGTTTCATCCATACGTTCACTAAACGCAATCCATAGACATGTATCATGGCTTGCATCATGCATGGCCCGTATATTCTCTACATCAAACATGATAGGACAAAAAATACTATACGCCAAATCAAAGGATTTATCCCAGCCTAATTTCTGCCTAGTTTCTTCAGACCATGGTGCAATATATAGGCTCACATCAAGGCCTTCTTTATCTGCCAGTTGTTTTGCACCATGAATCATGCCATCGGACAAATCAATTCCCGTAGTTTTGTAACCTTCTCTAGCTAATCCAAGTGCATAATCACCGACACCACAACCAATGTCGAGAGCGGTACCACCAGCTGAAGGTAATAGATGTTCGTCCTTTAAAAATGCAAGAAAATCTGTCACCTGTGCCTTACGATCTGCTCGACTATGTAATTCTACAAAAAATTTAGACCGGTTATTCCAAGCCTCTTGTTCATCGCGCCAATCATGGAGATCAACGGATACCTCTTGTATTGTATTATTCATGTTATATCCTCTACTCTGATACTGTATATGCTAATGTAAATATAGTTAGCTCAATATCCATATAGCCCTATTGTTCCAAATGGGCGGGTTCAGATTTTGTATATAGATACTATATTGTATTGTATATTATTCTCAATAATTTTTGTGTTACTATAGTCACATTTACTAATCTAATCTAATCTAATCTAATCTAATCTAATCTAATCTAATCTAATCTAATCACATTATGCTATCACAATGATTAGAAAACAATATATTTCATTATTTTCCAATAATCATCAAAAGGACTATACCCACATGCAATACATTGCATAAGGTATAGCCCCTTATAGTTAGATAAATTATTTTTTATCGTCTTGCTTAGTTTCTTCTGTATCTACAGGTTTGCCAAGCTCATTTTGTCTTAAAACTTGTTGTTCTAATTCTTCTACACTAGTTGGTTGTTCAGATTGTTCAGGTTTATCTTGAGGTTTAAATTCAGCAGGTTTTCTGTCGAATGTATCTCTAAGTTTATCTGTACCTTCTTTAGCTAGGTTTTTGATAGCTTCAGGATCTGCACCACTGAATGCTGCAAGAGCATCTTCATTCTTAGGATCAAAGAACGGCGCTTGTTTAAAGCCCAACATAGCAGCTACGAACACCATCGGAATTTGCGCAATAGCACTGTTGTATTCTTTTACTTGGAAATTATAAATTTCACGTTTATTAGAAATAAAAGTTTCATTCGCACTAATCGCTTCCAAGAATTTACCATATTGAGAATCTGCTTTTAATTCTGGAAATTGATTTGCTAAGGCCGTAATATTTTGGACAGCTTTCGCCGTTGCACGTGCCATTTCTAGGAAATTATCAGACACCTTTAATTGAATAGATTTCTCGTAATCGCCATATTCATCAACTAAACCAGAATATTGATTGATAATAGCTACCTTTTTCTCATAGGCTACGATAATATTAGCGCGAGCTTCTTTAATTTCTACAGTTAATTTTTGCAATGTATTATATTGCTTAATAAAGAAAATCACAAGCGCTAATATCAGCAGAAATATTAATGAACTCATATAATCCTCTCTCCATTTCTGTAACACTATAACGTAAACCAAACTAACATGAACAACATAAATAATTTGGTAACATTATACCATATCAAATATATAACTGATATGAAGTTTCATTCATGAAGTTATACAAATCAATCAATCTCCAATCATAACTCGATATACTGGAACGGTATCTACGGTTTCTACATATTCTAATCCTTCAAAAGAATCTAGTCCATCTACTATTTTATTGGCCAATTGATTATGAATTTTTCTCAATAATTCTACATTAGTAAAATATCTTCTATTCTCTGCGCTTAATTCGAATTTAATATCAGTTTGAAATACACCATCAATTCGGTTATCTTCATCTAAATCAGTTATATCAACAATATGTTCATTGATTCGTAGCTGTTCAGAACCTGTAATAAAAGCTTCATAAACAATACATACCTTGTGAGCATTAACAGCAAACCCATTCGGATTCCAATTCGCTTTATTATCCTCAATATAATTCATAATATCCTTGGTGAAAGCATCATTACTCATATACTCTTGATTTGAAAAAGCCCAATATACAGATGTCAGCACATCTTCAGTACTGGAATCAGCTGCTAATTTCTTTTCTACGAATGTTCTTGTTTCCCTTTTGAGCAAAGGCTTTTTAATAATGTAGAACACTGCCATTGTAGGTATCAACATAGCCGCCAATACTGGTAGCATACGAGGTAAACTAGCCATCGTACCACCTGCCCGACCTGCTTGGGAATGAGCAGTACTTAGATTTTGATTTACTGTATTCTCCGTATCCGTCATATAATCTAGAAGCCATGGATATTCAAACATACCAGCTATAATAGCAATCAGTATTAAAGTAGCTATAGTAACACAGATAACGAATAATTGTTTTGCTACCTTATTACAAACGATTTCCTTTTCCGCCAAGGACAATACATCCATCTCAGATATGCCTTTACTCCATTTTACGGTTCGTGCATGTGTGTCCATTCATTTCTCTCCTATTAATAAATACCAATGCCGTTTCATATTAACTATCAAAATTATTTCACACATTACTTATATTTATTATAATAGAGAAAAGAAGGAGTTGAAAATATGGAAAAATATATAATAATACTAATCTTTGTATTAGTCGGTATTGTTGTAGTCTTTGCTACATATAACTTATCCATCATTAGATCCATGCCTCCTGAAGAACGTTATAAACTTCTTTATTTTACAGATGATCAAGTCTCTATAGGCATTGGATTAGTAAGAAGAACCTATAAATTAAAAGATATTCGCGAAGTACGTTTTTCTAAAGGCAAGAAATTCCGCAGCATGGGAAGCTGGTCGGGCAGAATGAAGATTTGCAAAATAAATGGTAAAACAAGCCGTTGGATAGAATTTGATGGTACTGTCTATTACAAAAAGATGGTATATATAACAAGTGAAGAAATCATTGATAAATCAATAGAATTACTCATGAAGGAATTTAGATCCAGAGGAATTCAGTGTAATAAATATAGATAGTAAATTATGTCTCTCTAAACGATGGATTTACCTTTAACGATATATACAAAAAGGCTTCTCGACATTTCGAGAAGCCTTTTATTTGGTGCACCTAGCAGGATTCGAACCTGCGCACCCGGTTCCGGAGACCGGCGCTCTATCCCCTGAGCTATAGGCGCATGTGTACTAAAGAATTATACCATATTACAGCATGCTTCGATAGTATAAAGTATATTAGCACATGGACATATTCTAGAGTAATCAAACATTTGTGACAAATACTTATGTCTTTTGATTCATAA
>OLFT01000805.1_pt1 | contig 37359 bp, 47 predicted proteins | sample 1604921 | NCBI WGS metagenome assembly OLFT01 (sample SAMEA3888897, study PRJEB22519) | human gut metagenome | biome: human gut; feature: human-associated habitat; material: faeces | place: Denmark | collected 2013 | reverse complement strand
ATTACTTTCAGGAAAACTATGTAGGTGCCAAGCAGGACTTCGCCATCCGCGCCGGCCTCATTTCCAAACAGCAAATCTTCAATCAGGAACAGCTTATCGAAATCTACCGCTGCTGCTCCGACACCTTGGACGCTGGTTTTGACTTGACTGCTGAGCAGGAAAAGTGCATCCGGGGCGTTCAGGAGCAGATTGCCATTGCAGCTCCCGATGCTCTGGAGCGCATAAGAGAGCAGGAGCAACACCCCATGGAACCCTACAACCAGGAACCGATCATGTAATATTCAGGCGCCGGAGTTTTAGAAATAAGACTCCGGCGCTTTTTTATTGCCTCAAACCAGACAGGAGGATTGAAGATTGGATCAAAAGAACGAACAAAAAGCGCCGCTGCGCATCAAAAACCTGGCTGAGTTGAAACGCTGTATCCGCCCCGGGACAGAGTTGGTGGCAACCAGCCATAGCAAGCACCCTGCCCTGGTCGGGCTTGTACGGGTGGTGACTGAGGTTCAGACCAACGCTTACTATTCCGTGGTCAAGGATCAGCCGACTCATCAGTATTCGACCTGTAATTACGGGAAGGGATTCCGCTCTGATTTCGAAAAGGCATCCAACTATTTATTTGAGGGCACGACCATCAAGGTTCTTGACCGCAGAAGCGGTGATAACAGCGTGCTGTACGAAATGGAGCTTTATCCGGGCGAATGCCTTATGCCCGGCCAGAAAAGCGATACGGAGGAGAATGAGGGAATCAGGGAAGACGATTGCGAAATCAAGCAGAAAGGGATGGGCATGACCTTATGACACGCTACTTCATGCGGGATACACCGCTGTGCCAGATGGAACAGCAGATGATGACCCCGCCCTATTTCAAGCCCAGAGGCCATGGCCGATACTATCCCGGTTTTCAATATAGCAGAGATGACATGGAGTGCCCATACTGCATGAACTTCAGACGCAATCATCCCTGCCCTTTGGAGCAGTGCGTCTGTCTGGATGAACGGATCGTGGCTGGTGCGATTGACCTCAACGAGTTTGTCAGGGATTGCTTCTTCCCTGAAGCTGGAGCGCAGCTTCAGGCCCGGTTAGAGAGGAGTTTCAATGGCTGCTCCATTGAATTTTTCCTGAGCGATAGTCATCGTGAGCGCTGGCAGCACTGGCGTGAGCGCTGTTTTCGAATGCCGAACCGTAACCTGGCCGCACTGTTTCTTCTCACGGCGTATGGGGACATCTGGCGCAGGATGATCTGGAAGTTTGATGCCAGTGGGTTTGACTTCAAATCTGTCCAGCTCGCTGGCATCCAACCGGAGCTGTACAGTGTTTATCAGGCGGCCAAAGCCATCTCCACCGGCAGCCGCAATATCACTCTTGCCGATCTCGCATCCCCCGAATTGGTCACAGATGAGGCGTTCCACCTGATTGTCTGCGCTCTGCTTCTGGCTAAGTACGGAGATGCGATTTTGAATTTTGAAGGAAAGTAAGGTGATGCAATGTGATGATGGAAGCAGTTCTGAGCAACGCCGACCACCCGGAATACGGTGTTGCGACGATCCCTCTTCCCATTCCCAGAAATCAGTACGACCACTGCGTTTCGCTGTTGGAGGCACTGGAGATCGGCGGTGCCTCTGAAGCCGACTGCCGCTTGGACTCGCTCGACAGTGCCTGGCCTGTGCTGAATCGGCTGGTATGCACCAAGGTCAACCTTGATGAGTTGGACTATCTGGCAAAGCGGCTGGACAGCTTTACTGTGGGCGAGTTTTCGCAATTTCAGGCAATGGCTGAAAAGCTGAATCTCGCCAGCATGAAGGATCTCATCAACCTGACCTTTTGTTGTCAGCAGGCAACAGTGATTACGGACTTCACAAATTTAAAGGAGATTGGCCGTGACCACTACATGAACATCCACGGCGGCTGCGCAAGCATGGAAGAATTGGAGCAGTTGGACGGAGAGGAAACCGCCATTCTGCTGATTGAGGACAATGAGGGAACCGTCACCCGCTATGGCGTGGTCTATGACAACGGCATGCAGCTTTCACAGCTCTATGATGGAAAACACCTGCCCTGCTACCACTATGAGGCCGATATGACTGCCGTCGGAATATCCCCCCGACGGGAACCGGAGAATAGCAAGAATGTCACCTGGGTCTACCTTCCCGCATCCAAAGGACAAATTGAGCGTGCCATGCAGCGTTCCGGCATTACCGAGCCAAAGGATATGCGTCTCTGGATAGCCGACAGCTCGTTTCCGGAGGAAGTGGATGTAGCACTGGATTTCCGGTGCGATAACATCCACGAACTCAATGAGCTGGCGCTGGCTGTGGAGAAGTTTTCGATTCATGACCGCAAGAAGCTGGGGGCAGCAGTAAGCATGGCCAAGCCGGAAAACGCCAGCCAGATCCGCCGTCTGGCGGAAAACATGGATCTGTTTGAATTCGCCCCCGGCGCCCACACCCCCGAAGAATATGGGAAATACATGATTCAGAAATCCGGCCATTTTGAGTATGACCACAATCTGGATGAGTTTTATGACTATGAGCGGTATGGCCTGCAGCACATGGACTATCAGTCGGGTGTGTTTACCGACCGAGGCTACATCGCCTATGTTGGCACAGTAGATCTGGAGGAACTAATGGCAGAAGATCCGGTGGATCAGTGCCAGCGGGAACAGGGGGTTCAGATGGGAGGAATGACATGATCCAACTTTTCATGAAACGAAGTGGGAGTCCTGTCATTGTCCCGCTCAATTTGCCCGCCTCTCATGACGCCATGACAGAAGCGGGCAGCCAGCTTGATGAGGCCAGCAGAGCAGGAAAAACAGAGATCGTCGAGATCAAAAGCGTGATCGCTAATCTGCCGTCGTACCTCGGCGGACTCGATCCTGATTCCAGAATGCAGCTTGCACAGCTGAATCAGCTTTCGAGCATCATTGCCAAAATGGACTCCCGCGAACGGAACATCTATGCCGGCGCCTTGGATGGCAACAGCATCAATGATCTGAACGATATGATTCGTGTGGCGGAACAGGTGTCGGACTACATTCTCATCCCTAATGTAAACTCGGATGTGACGCTTGGCCGATATGTCGCTGTTGCCGGTCAGATTCAAGGTGACCCCAGATTCCCCGAAGCGGCCTGGCCCTACCTGGACTTCGCGAAAATCGGCGCAGAATACTATGCCGAGCATGGCGGCGCCTATACCTATGCGGGCTATGTGCTCCGCAAGCAGGATGATGAGCTTGTCAGAGAGAAAAAATCGAAGATCCAGCTTGACCTCTCCTCTTCCCAAGCGCAAGTGAGTGTCTGCCTTCCGGCAACGAAGGAAGAATTGGAGCGAGTAAAAAGAACACTGGGAATTGATTGTTTTGCAGAGGCAGCCGTAACCAAGGTGTTGTTTTCCGTTCCCTATATGGACGAGCACATTCCCACCACAGGGGTGCAAACGAATTGGCTTGGGCCATTGAGGGGATGCAGTGTGAAGATGGTGAACTGCTGAAATATCTGTCGGTTCTTTCTGTGGAGCAGCCGGGGACTATGCAGGAGGCTCTCCGCTGTGCCATGAATCTGGACGACTATGAGCGCATTCCGGAGGACACTTACGAATACGGGCAAGCAGTCCTTCGGCGCATCGGTGCTGATGACGAGCTGATTGATACCATCGACGGATATATGGATTTTGAGAAGCTGGGTGAGGACACTATGGCGGAGGAAGGAGTCCGGCGAACCGAGTTTGGCCTGATCCGCCGATGCAGCAGCCCCTTCGCTGAGGAAACCCAGGCGATGGAGATGGGAGGCCTTTCCTAATGCCCCGTGAAACCGATCTGCTCCGCGTAAAGCTGGTGGCGCACACCCTCCTCGATGTGCAGATCCAGGAAACGGCCCTCTCCCCGGTGATCGTCAGCCACCCTTTCACATCTTCTGGGATTTCCGCACTTCGGAATGAGGATGGGAGCCTCTCCATGGTCGACCTGATCAACAATTCGGATGACTGCACAAGGTGGCGCAGAAAGGTTGGAGAGCAGATCGACAGCGCCGAAAATGTCCATCAGATCTTCGTACTGCTCAACCCGCCCTATTATCTGACTTTTATCAAATTTGCCGCCTCCGCTCTCTCAGAGAAGGATCTGGGACAGCTCTTATCCACCGCCTGGACCCAGGAGGAATGCCCCAATCAGGACTGCAATGTGAGCAAACGAGAACTGGTGGCCTTGTTCCGATCCGTCCCTCCGGAGTTCCTGATGGACGAGGAGGAGCGCGCCGCACACCAGGCGCTGGAGGATACGGTGACGGTCTATCGGGGCGTTACCCCCTACAACGCCAAAAATATCAGTGCGTTGTCCTGGACACTGGACCGGAAAACGGCGGACTGGTTCGCCCACCGCTTTGGTGAGGAGGGAACGGTGTATGAAGCGCAGATTCGGAAGGAACACATCCTGGCTCTGTTCACAGGCAGGAATGAAAGCGAGGTCATCGTAGACCCGCGGCACTTGGAACAGATCATGGAGTCCCCGGAGCCGGGATTTGATATGCAAATGACCTGAACGACATGATCCGATGATTGGGAGGAATGTAAATGAAGAAGAAAATCATGATCACAGTAGCATCTCTGGCAGCACTGGGAGCCGCTGTCGCTGGCTATCTCCACTTCTCCGGCAGGACGCCTTTTGGTCATAGCTATTTCCGCTGACCTGTGGTATTGTTCCGCATGAGGAGGTGAAGCAAATGACCATTTCTTTATCGGAACAGTTGGAGAGTGACATCAAAGCATATCTTCACAAGACTTTTGGGACATATTTCTCCAGCCTTGATGAAAGATTTGCCGCAGATATTAAGGAAGATGTCATCAACGCATCGGATTTCCATCATGGATATTACAACGATGATGACATCTCCATCGCATTCCAGCGAGTAACCCTGGGGAGGATGGGACATCCTGATTGGCAAATTTACCACTCCTGTACGGATACGGAGGTGAATACCATGAAGCAGAATGTAAAAGTAAATACACCGATTCACATCAGGCCCGCTTCTCCCGAGGAAGCGGGCCTCTTTTATTCGGAACTCGAGGAGGCTGCCGACAAGAAGCTGGGTACGGTCGGCCATGTGCGGATGGACTTCGGATCTTCCGGAAAAGGATTCTACCACACCTGGTGGCCTCACAACGACGACCAGTTCAACACTGAGGAATTCAAGGGTGAGCTTCAGGAAGTCGTGGATATGCTTCGGGCTGATGGGCCGCTCAAGGATCTGGCTTCGATGAGAAGCTACTGCTATCGGAACGGCGGCGGAATTACGCAGGATGGCCGGTGCTTCGGCTATATCGTGGAAACCGAGCATTACCGCTACTGCCTGCGCTGCACCCCTTCCCCTGGGGACTATCAGGGCTATCTCTACTGCTACGATTTTCGCCAGCAGCAGATGGTTCAGCAGGACAAGCCGGTGGGCCGGGTCACCTATGCCAGCGGTGAGCAGACGGACTTTACGGACTCCGCGGCATTCCTTCAGGCTATCCGGGAGGAGCTGCCCTATATGTCCACTACCGGCTTCCGCTACGAGCTCCTGACCGATGACCCGGACATCCGAAAAGCGGCGGATGATATCCTGCTGGACTTTGCCGGAGAGGAAAACCCAAGGCGAGCCTGTAATTACGGCCTGACGGAAAAGGGTATCAAAGCCATGCAGGACGCCGCCAATACAACTCTGCCCCATACCTACGCCTGGTTCGTGATCACCGACTGCAACACCTCCGGAGAACATATCTTCCGGGATCTGACCTTGGAGGAGGCCATCCACACCTATCTGGGCAGCGACCGTCCAGAGAAACGGATTGGCGTCACCAAAGACGGAATCGCCACGGTGGATCTGGTACGCTCTCTGGATGGGGAACAGCAATTCTTCACAGACCACTTGAAGCTGGACAGCTTCAAGTGCGACCCGGAAGTCGCAGCAGCAGTAGAAACGCTCCGATTGGAGTTGGAGCAGAATGCGCCCCGGCAGGGCATGACAATGGGAGGATTATCATGAGAGAAATTCCGAGAGAGTGGTTGAACTTCCTGCGGGAACAGTTCCCCGCAGGTTCGAGGATCAAGCTCAGGGAGATGAAAGACCTCTATGCCCCGCTGGAGCCGGGCAGCACGGGGACTCTGGACCACATCGACGACGCCGGGCAGTTCCACATGAAGTGGGACAATGGCAGAACCCTGGCGCTGACCATCGGAGAGGACAGCTTCTCTATCCTGCCGCCCGAGCCCACCACGCTGAAGCTGTATATGCCCCTGACAGCGGATCTCTACACCCGCAACGAGTATGGAGAGATGGAGGATGACTGCACTCAGTTGGACGGAAGGTCGTTGCGGGTCTATGAAGGCGAGATCCTCAGAGCTCTGATCAACAACCGGATGCCGGAAGAAGCCGAGAGCGGCATCATGCACTGGTATGGCGAGGATGACAGCATCAACCAGAAGGTCAAATCTGTCGTGTTCACCGTCGAGGATCGAAACGGCCAGCTCTGGGGCGTTGCCGAGTGCCGCGTGGTTGGCACCCTCACCCCGGAGGAACTGATCACCCTGAAAGAGTATATCTCCGGACAGGCGTCGGATGGCTGGGGCGAGGGCTTCGAACAGCGGGAGATCTGCGCCGGCGACGATGAGCTGTATGTCCATCTGTGGAGCGTGGAGGATGATTGGGATATCCAGACCGAGGCAGAACGCTTCGCGCCCAGAGTGGCGGAGGGGCTGCCGGAGATATGCTTCTCCACTCTCAAGTCCACCGGTGACCTCATCTGTATCCGCCGGGGCGAGTCCGGCTACTACCCCTCCGATTGGGACACCGGCGACAAGGAGCAAAATGTGGAGCTGGCTGATCAGCTGAACGAACAGCTTGGCGTCAGCCCCATCCAGCGCCAGGCCATGGAGGTGGGCAGTATGTGCGGCTGGGATGTCCCCGGCGCTGATCCCGCCAAATACGAGGAGGACTACAGGCCACAGATGGGAGGGATGACCCTTGAATGAAGTGTTCCGTGTGGAGCTGTTCGGCGAAAAAACGGATCGGTGGTGCGATCTGGAACTTCCGGCCAGCTACTATGGTCTCCAGGATGCGCTGGACAAGCTCCAGATGTCCTTGGGCGACAAACCGAGGTGGGAATTTCTTGAACACCACGGCTTTCAGTTCCTCCATGTCCATCTGAACCATGAATGCGATCTCTATCAGCTCAATGCGCTGGCAACCTGCCTGGGACAGATGAACGGCAGAGGAAGAACAGCGTTCGAAGGGTTGTTTAACATGGAGGTGGCAAAAAAATACGGCCCCATCAGCGTTGCCACCATGATCGACCTGGCCTACAGCGCAGACTGCTGTCATGTGGTCAACGCCACGACGGACGAGCAGCTCGGCAGGTTCTATGCGGAGAACGATTTCATCCCTGCCCTGGAAAAAGTTCCGGATTCCATCTTCGAGTATCTTGACTTTGAGATGCTCGGAAGAAAAGCCAGGTTTGAGGAGGGCGGCGTTTTCGCAAGCGGCGGGTATGTCACGCAGCACACCGAGCTGAAGCAGGTATATGACAGCCTGGCCTTGATTCCCGAAGCGCCGGAATACGGCATCCGCCTGACGGTCGGCAGGTATCCCTTCCACTCCAATGAGCAGCCGGATAACATGATGTGTCTGGATCTGCCAGCCACGCAGGAGCGGCTGGATGCCGTGCTGGAGGCTTGCGGAGGCGCCTCCTGGTCGGAAATGGTCTTCCGGGTGGAGGACAGTGCGATGCCTGCGCTTCTGGAAAACATGGCCTGCGACGATATCCATGGACTGAACGAGTTGGCTAAATGCTTCAAGGAGCTGAGCACACAAGGAGAACTTTCCAAATTCAAGGCAGTTATCCTTGCGGCAGATTGTCACGATATCGCTGCCGCTGTCCAGATTGCGGAAAATCTGGATGACTATCTGCTCGAGCCTGATCAGCGAACCCCCGAGGAGGTAGCCATAGAGGAACTTCGCTTCATTGTGGATGAGCATTCCCGGTCCATTCTGCAGAAGCACGTCGTCCTCTACAACTATGGTCAGGATGTCATGGCAGCACATAACGCTCTGCTGACCCCCTACGGGCTGGTTCAGCGCAGAGATGGCGAACCGATCCTCAGCGAAGAAACGCAGGCAGAGAATGCCGGAATGGAGATGATGTGATGGCGAGTCCGCAAGCCAGACAGCTTCTTGACCTGTTGGACGGATTTGAAATGACCAAATCCCAGCACGACTGGCTGGAACGGCGGTTTGAAAACATGACGGTAAAAGAAAGCCTCCTGTTCCGCGGGGCAATGCAGATCGAGTGCCCGCAGATGACCTGCGATGTGATGCTGATTGCGAGCCAGCTGGATCACTACGAGCTGTTCTATGGGGCCGGGGACGATGTTCAACTGGGCAAATTCATCATGGAGCAGATCCAACGTCCCTCCGATCAAGCGCGGGAGTTTCTTGACCCAGAGAAAGTGGGTGCAGCATATCGCCAGAAGGGCGGGAACACTTTCTGTGATGGACATTTCATCAAGGTCACCTCTCTGATCGATCCATTTCTGGACGGCGACCCTTCGATGAACCCCGACAAAGGCGATTTTGCAATCCGGGTCAAACTGGCCAGCCGAACCAACATGGACGGCGTGTGGGTGGGCTTTCCGGACACCGGCGAGCACATGGATGTCGCCCATCCGGACGAGCTGCTTCTGGCGCTGGATGAGCTGGAAGCGGAGTCCCTAACTGAGTGCATTGCCGTGGATGTGGACTGCTGCCTCCCGCAGCTGGAGGACATCCTCTCCCAGTATGGCTCGGCATCGGAACTTGTTCGCCATGCCATCGACTTTGGTTACATCTGGAGCGAACAGGGCCAGGGAGAACCCAGATGGGCGGATAAATTTATGGCGGTTATGGAACTGGAGGACTGCCGCCGCCTGGATTACGCCTTGGATCTGGCGCAGAACCTCCACTGCTACCACTTCATGCCCCGTGACATGGATCTCGCCGATTACGGAAAAGAGCTGGCAAAACGGGATGGCATCTATCCCAAGGACGAACTGCTCGCCTCCTGCTTTGATGCGGAGAGCTATGCCAATCAGAGGATGAAGCGCATGGGCTTGTCCGCCGCAGAACATGGGTTTGTATCCTGGAATGGCACGGAACTCAATTTTGAGTACAGTCAGCCGGAGATGGAGCCGACCATGTCCATGTGAAAAACCTTCGTACAGACCAGGCTCTGCCATAACGGAGGTGATGAAAGAAGAAAAATCAAATAGTCTGAAAGCTACAGGGGCCGTTACCCGAAAGGGACGAACGGCCCCTTCTTTTTTTGTGCTCTTTCCGGGTAACTGTCCCGGAAAGGAGTCTTCATGACGACGGACAACCCTATCGCCAAGCACCTGAAGGAGTATCACTGCGGTGAGCTGAGAGTCGTCCCCAGCCGTGAACTGGAGGCCGCTTTTCAGATTCGCGGACCTGACCTTCGCCGCACAATCAATTGTCTGCGCGGGGATGGCATCCCCATTTGCAGCTCTGATTCCGGCTATTATTACGCCGACACCGAGGAGGAACTGCGGAGGACGATCCGGCAGCTCCGAAGCAGGATCAAGAAGATCGCCCATGCGGAACGCGGCCTCACCAAAGCGTTGGAGCAATTTACCGACAGCGGCCAGATATCCCTCCCCCTGGAGGGAGGTGATACCGCTTGAAAAGCTTCATCCCCTGGGTGGGAGGCAAAAGCAAGCTGCTCTGGCTGATTCATAAGCTGTCCCCCTCGCGCTATTCCCGGTTTATCGATGTGTTCGGCGGCAGCGGGACAGTGACATTGAGCCGCCCGATCCAGCAGGGATGCATGGAGGTTTATAACGATTTCAACGGCGACCTGACCAATCTGTTCTGCTGTGTCAAAAACAGAACCATGGCGCTCCTTCTGGAGCTTGGCTTCCTGCCGCTGAACACCCGTGATGACTTCAATGTGCTGTATAAGTTTTTCTCCCGTGAGGAATTCACCGATGACTATCTGGACGAGGAGATGGAGCTGACCCAGCGATATCTGGAACCGCCGGATGCCAAAACCATCCGAAGGATGATGCTGGAACGAGCGCCTCGCGGAGATGTGCGGCGGGCCGCTGACTATTTCAAGCTTATCCGGTACAGCTTCAGCGGCGGCGCAAAGTCCTTCGCCGGAAAATCCTGCGACATCCGCCGCTTTTTCCATCTGGTCTGGGAGTGCTCACGCAGACTGGCGGAGGTGGTCATCGAGAACAAGGACTGCGTCGACCTCATCCGCCAATATGACCGGGAAGACGCATTCTTCTACTGTGACCCGCCTTACTACGATGCGGAGGACTGCTATGCGGTGGGCTTTCCCAAGGAAGACCACCAGCGCCTCCACGATGCGCTTCTGGAGTGCCAGGGGTTTGTGATGGTTTCCTACAACTACTGCCCCTTCATCGTAGATCTGTACAAGGAGTTTTACATCTTCTACACCACACGCCCCAACAGTATGTCCCAGAAAGCCGGAAGCGAATACGAGGAGATCGTCATCACCAACTACGATCCCCGTCTCTATAACTCCGCAAGGCATTGGCAGCTCAGCATTTTCAATCTGTCCGCTGCGGAGGAAGACGACGGGCGCTACACGCTGATCCACGAACCGAAAACATAATCTGATAAAACGGAGGAATGAAGATGACCTTTATCAAGTACACCAACGACGGCAAGGCTGTCATTCAGCCTGCGGCCCTCACCCTGAGTGGTCTGGAGCAGGAGGAAACGCTGGAGATGCATACCCTGGAAAACGCCATTGTCCTGCTCAAGCAGGAGATGGAGCCGGTGGAGAAAGCCGCCGCTATGATGGCGCTGATTCGTCTGGTCAACAGCCTGTGGGCGGATATGATGGCCGGATGGAAGGAACGGGAGGGCGATACGGCCCCGTGCGATGGCTGCTCTGGCTGCGGCGAGGAGATGCTGCCCATTCCTGCAGAGGCCTTTGCGGATGCCGGCATCCTGCACGACAACCTCCGTGTGGTCAGCGTGGACGGCGCTGTTCTGGTGGTGTCCGATGACCGCAAAACTAAGTGGGCGGCCGAGCTGGACAAGAGCCTGGAACAGCTCGGCATCGACAGAGCCGGTTTCGAGAAGCTGGTCAAGGCAGTCATGGAGCTGGATGAGGACGAGGGCGATGACTAAGGATCACGCTTATCTCTATCTCGGCTCTGTTTCCGAGGCCAGGCGGCAGAACGAACTGGCCCTCTGGCGTGCAAGCCATCTGGAGAACATCGCCTGTAAGCAGGCCATCGAGGAGGCCATCCGCAGGGGTTTTGACGGGATGCACCTGAGCCACGACTGCGCCAGGGGCGTCATCGAAGACTTTGGCTTCAAGCGTGTGGGATGGGTGCTGGCCGCCACCATTCAGCTGAAGCCGGAGGATGGACGCTTCAGCCGCCGGAACAAGGAATGGGCCGCCGCGACCTTCATCCCCCGCAGCGACCGCAACTATGAGTTCATGGTGGAAAGTCACACCGGTGTTCTGGACATTTTCGTAAATGAGTTTCGGGAGGCCCAGGATGCGCTTGGGATGTTTACGCGCTCCCACTGTGACGATATGACCGGGCATGAGCTGGAGGGCAAGGTGCTGGTCATGAGTCCGTTCACGCTGAAGGAGTCCTATTGGGCGCCGGAGAATCAGCTCTGGCTGGCGACCGGCGGCTTCGGCTGCGCCCCCAACGCCGCGGGCAGAGCGGTATACGCCACCTGCCTCGGCGACGGAGAGCAGACCCGGTGGAACCGCAGCGACTTCATCGGCATTCTCCGGGAGGAGCATCTGCCCGACTGGGCCAGAGAGAGCCTGAAGCAGATCCGGCAGAAAGATCCCGCCGAATCTCCCGATATGACCACCCCAACCATGTGAGTGAAAGGAGCTTGATTACCATGGCGACAACCAAGAAGAAACAGCAGGAAGCCACGACACCCCAGGTAGAGGCACGGATCGACCGCCTGATGGACGGAGATTTTAAGACCAAAGCCTTTGCCAGCGCCACTATCGGCGGCGCCTTTGCCGTCCACGGCATCCGGATCATCGAGTCGGACAAGGGCCGTTTCATCTCCATGCCCCAGGACTCCTACAAGAAAAACGGTGAGACCAAGTACAACGACACCTTCCATGCCATCACCGCCGAAGCCCGGAACGCTCTGGTGGACGCCGTCAACGACGCCTACGAGCAGAAGCTCCAGGAGCAGCAGGAGCAGAAAGGCGACGCTCCCGACCAGGCCATGAGCCAGCAGATGTGAGCCGCTCGCCCTGAAGGGAGGTGATGTAATTTTGGTCCGCTTCACAATAGACAATCGAAACCGCCTGATCTTCTATGGCAACACGGTGGGCTATGTGAAGGATGACGCCGCTGTTGTGGACGAGATGTTCCAGACGGATGAGCTGTCCCGCTACCTGGCCCGGTTGAATCTGACGCCTCAGTGGAAGGAAGGCGTATTTGACCGCCTTACAGCCGGAGAGGCGCCCGGCGAGGAGCTGGGGCAGCCGCAAAAAGGCTGCCGCATCTGGCAGCTCCGGAAAGGCGTGGATGTCACCATGCGCTTTATCGGATATGAGGATCTGATTCAGCGGTTCGGAGAACCGGACGCAGACAATTATACGCAGGTCTTTGACGGCGATCTGGGTACCAACGATTTGGAGCAGATCTACGCCATCTGCCGGGACAGCCCGCCTCCCGAGTATCAGGGCTACCGGATGGCTCTGTCCGATGTGGTGGAGCTGTACGATGATTCCGGCAGCGAGTTCTTCTACTGCGACCGCGTAGGATTCCGTCCCATCCAGTTCAACCAGCATCAGGAGCAGAACGAATGCCACGAAATGACTATGTAGTCCGGGAGGATGGAAACCGCCCGGACTTTTCTTTGCCCAGCCGAGGCCGGGGGCCTCCTCCAAGCACGACTCATGATCTCTTTCCAGTCAAAAAACTACCTAAAAAATATTTTTACTTACAGGAGGAATGTACCTTATGAAGAAGCTGTTCAAGAATATCGCCAAGACTGCCAAGACTGCCGCCATCAACTGCCAGACCTCCTTCGCCGCCTTCCACCGCCGCGCCGTCTGCGGCAATGCCGGCGAGGGCTATATCGATACCGCCGTCAAAGTGCTGATCGCCGTCGTTCTGGGCGCCCTGGTGCTGGCCGGCCTGTACGCGGTCCTGAATGATACTGTCATGCCTACTGTAACGGAGCGTATTCAGGAGATGTTCGACTACGCCGGCTGATGCACTGGGTGCAGGCGCTGGTCTTCTGCGGCTGCCTGATGGGCGCTTCGATCTATGATGTCCGACACCGCCTGGTGGATGACCGGGTCTGTGTGGCGCTCGTGCTGGCGGGGCTGATCACCATCAGCCCCGCCTCCTTTTTGGGGGCGCTTGCGGGAGGGCTGCCCTTCTATCTGGGGGCGGGCTTTGGGAAAAACGGGGCCGGGGATACGGTGCTTGCGGCGTCAGCGGGGTTTGTGCTGGGCCTTTCCCGCACTCTCGCGGGGCTTACGCTGTTCGCCTTTTGCTACGCCCTGTTTGTGCTGGGAAAAAGTCTTGTTCTGAAGCTCTCCCACCGCCCCACCCGGTTCACCTGCCCACTGGTCCCGTTCATTGCCGCAGGATTCATTCCCGCATATTTCTTATAAGGAGGCTTATATGAAGATTTTCCGTAACCGCACCGTGATCGGTGTGCTATGTATCCTCCTGGCGCTCGTCATCTGCTTCGGAGTGACGCCCCTGTTCAGCCGCAGCGCCAGCGAGAAGGCTGAGATCGTCCGCGTCACCGCCGACATCAAGGAGGGCGACGAGATCACCGCTGAGATGGTACAGACCGTGGAGGTGGGCGCCTATAACCTGCCGTCCGGCATCATGACAGAAAAAGACGAGGTCGTCGGCAAATATGCCACCGCTGACCTCAAGGTGGGCGATTACATTCTGGCCAGCAAGCTCTCCAACGAGCCTGCCGCTGAAAATGCCTATCTCTACAATCTGGACGGCACCAAACAGGCCATCTCTGTCACCATCAAGAGCTTTGCCACCGGCCTTTCCGGCAAACTGGAGAGCGGCGATATCGTTTCCGTCCTCGTGGCCGACTACAAGGGCATGGGCGAAACCGTGATCCCGCCCGGGCTGCAGTATGTAGAGGTCATCTCCGTTACCGCCTCCTCCGGTTACGACGCCAACACCGGCGAGGCGGTTGAGGATGAAAAAGAGCTGCCTTCCACCGTCACCCTGCTGGTGACCACCGAGCAGGCCAAGGTGCTGGCGGGGCTGGAACAGGAAAGCGAGCTGCATCTGGCGCTGGTTTATCGTGGGACGCCTGAGAATGCCTCCGCATTCATTGAGGCGCAGGACACTCTGATCGAGGAGCTGTACGCCGAGCCGGAAGCCGAGGAGACTGCCGAGACAACTGAGAATACCGAAACCGGAGAAAGCGAGGGCGCCGATCCTGCCGCGGAGAGCGAGGCGGCTGCGGAATGAACTTCATGAAAGGAAGCTTGTTTCACCGCAGCACAGAGCCGGAGGAGGTTGAAATCACCCAGGAATCCGGCGGCGGAGTCCTTGCCGTCTGGGGAAGTCCCGGCTGCGGTAAGACCGTGACTGCGGTAAAGATCGCAAAGCATCTGGCGTCCCAGAAAAAGAATGTGGCGCTGCTGCTCTGCGATATGACCGCCCCCATGATGCCCTGCATCTGCCCGCCCTCTGAGCTGGAGTGCGACAAATCCCTGGGCAGCATCTTCGCCGCCCAGCGAATCTCCGTGAATCTCATCAAGCACAACCTGACCACCCACAAGAAGCTGTCCTACCTGACCATGCTGGGGCTGCGCAAGGGGGAAAACGAGTATACCTACGCAGCCTGCACCAAGCAGCAGGCGGAGGAACTCATCCGCGGCCTGCGTGAGATCGCCCCCTATGTGGTCATCGACTGCTCCAGCTATATCGCCAATGACATCCTCTCCGCCGTGGCGCTCATGGAGGCCGACAGCGTCCTCCGGCTGGCCAACTGCGACCTGAAATCCATTGGCTACCTGTCCAGCCAGCTCCCGCTCCTTCGGGAACTGCACTGGGATGAGGACAAGCAGTACAAGGCGGCGTCCAACATTAAGCCCCTCCAGGCGGCGGACCGCATCGGTCAGGTACTTGGGAGCGTCGCTTTCCAGCTTCCGCACTCCCGGGAGTTGGAGGAGCAGTATCTGGAGGGCACGCTTCTGAACGATCTCTCCATGAAAGACAGCAAGGCGTTCCGCCGGGAGATCGAAAAAATCTGCAAGGAGGTGTTCTGATGCTTGGCGACAGAAGAAGCAATTCATTGTTCGCCGCTGCTCCGGTTGCCGCCCCTGCGGAAGCCAAGCCGGAGCAGGCCGAGGTGCATGATATCTCCTTCGAGGAAAATACCGGAAGGGCTATTTTTGCGGAAACCAAGGTCGCGCCCAAAGCGAGCGATGTCTTCTTCGCTCCCCAGACCGAGGGGATGCCCTTCGCGGAGGTTCTCAGTCAGGTACAGTCCTACCTTACCGGCACCTATTCCACCCTGATCACGGAAAGCGGCGACGAAGCCAAGGAGCAGATGAAGCGCCGGATCGCCCGCTATTTGCAGGACAATCGCATGGCGGTGGACGGCATGAGTCAGAGCGAGCTGGTAGACGCCCTGTATACGGAGATGGCCGAGTATGGATTCCTGACCAAGTACATCTTTGCCGACGGAATCGAGGAGATCGACATCAATTCCTGGCGCGATATCGAGATCCAGTATTCCGATGGCCGCACCGTTAAGCTGGAGGAACACTTCGACTCGCCGGACCACGCGGCCAATGTCATCCGCCGTATGCTCCAGAACTCCGGCAAGGTGCTGGACAATGCCAGTCCCATCATTACCTCCCGTCTGGCCAAAAACATCCGTGTCTCGGTCATCAAGACCCCGGTGCTGGACGAGGATGCCGGCGTCGCGGCCTCCATCCGAATCGTCAACCCCAAGAATCTGACCAAGGAGGACTTTGTGGGCAGCGGCACCGCCACGGAGGAAATGCTGGATTTCTTGTCCGCCTGCCTGCGCTACGGCGTCTCCATCTGTGTGGCAGGCGCCACCAGCTCCGGCAAGACCACTGTGGCGGGCTGGCTCCTGTCCACCATCCCTGACCGCAAGCGAATCTTCACCATCGAGGACGGTTCCCGTGAGCTTCAGCTCATCCGGGAGCAGAACGGCAGGGTGGTCAACTCCGTCGTCCACACCCAGACCCGCGACAGCGAGAACGAGCGGCAGCGCATCGACCAGATCGCGCTGCTGGACATCGCCCTTCGCTTCAATCCCGACATCATCGCCGTGGGCGAGATGCGCGGCCCGGAGGCCAATGCCGCCCAGGAGGCCGCCCGCGTGGGTGTGGCCGTTCTCACCACCATCCACTCCAGCTCCAGCGAGGGTACCTATCGCCGCATGGTATCGCTGTGCAAACGGGCCGTGGACACCCCTGACGATACACTCATGGGCTATGTCACCGAGGCGTATCCCATCGTGGTCTACTGCCGCCAGCTGGAGAACAAGCAGCGCCGTATCACCAATATCTCCGAGTGCGAGATCCTGCCGGATGGGAGCCGCCGGCTTCACAAGCTCTACGAGTACAACATCACCGAAAACCGTCTGGAGGGCGACCGGTTCATCATTGAGGGACACCACCAGAAGTGCGAGGAAATGTCCGAGAGCCTGCAGCGCCGCTTTATCGAGAACGGTATGCCCTGCGGTGAGCTGGAGCAGTTCATCCAGAGAAAGGAGGAAACTGCATGACAATGATCCAACTGATCGCCTGTATTGGCATGATCGCCGGGCTTTTTATGGTGCTGGGGATATCCCCCGCAGAAATGAGCGACAGCATCTTCTCCCGGCTGACTGCTGCTCCCGGCAGCATCCGGGCGGATATCAACGAGACGACCAAGCGAAAAAAGGCTGGCTTCTTCCGCCGGGAGATCACAGAGGCGCAGACGGTGTTGGCCGCATCCGGGCGTGAGGGAAAGTTCCCCATGGTGTGCATGGCCTCCCTGGTGCTGTTTGCCCTGGGCGCCTGCATCGCCATTCTCGCCGGGAACGCATTCCTTGTCCCTGTGCTGGCCGTCGGCTTTATGCTGGCGCCGTTCTGGTATGTCAAGCTGACAGCCGGCAGCTTCAAAAAGGATGTGGCCGCAGAGCTGGAAACGGCGCTGTCGGTCATCACCACCGCCTATCTGCGCACGGAAAACTTCCAGCAGGCGGTGGAGGAAAATGTTCGATACCTGCACCACCCGGTGCAGGAGGTGTTCCAGCGGTTTCTGACCCGCATCAAGCATATTGACCCGGACATGGACGCTGCACTTCACGACCTGAAATACGCCATCGACAATGAGGTGTGGCAGGAGTGGTGCGAAGCGGTGATGGCATGCCAGACAGACCGCAGCCTGAAAAGCACCCTGACTCCCATCGTTAGCAAGCTGTCGGATATGCGAGTGGTCAACGGAGAGCTGGAAAATCTGGTCTTCGGCCCCCGCAAGGAGTTCGTCACCATGGCGATCCTGGTGCTGATCAATATCCCGCTGGTGCGGTTCATCAACACCGATTGGTACCACACCCTGGTGGACACCATCCCCGGCCAGATGGTCATCGCCGTCTGCATCGCAGCCGTATTCGTGTCCTTTGCCTTTGTGGTGAAACTGACCCAGCCTATTGAGTATCGGAGGTGAGGAAATGGGCGTACTTTTATTCCTGTTCGGGACCGCGCTGGCCGCCGGACTGTATTTCGTCCTCGCCGACCTTCTGAAGATTCCCAGACTGGCCACGGAACGGGTACTCATCTCTGCCGGACGGCGGGAGCGGAGCCTGGTCAAAGCTCTGGAGGCGCTGATCCTCGGCTGGGCGCTGAAGCTGGCGCCGCTGATCCGAATGGACGAATACAAATACCGCCGGCTGGAGAGCAAGCTCACGGCGGCAGGGTTGGATATGACGCCCCAGGTCTACACGGCTTATTCGATCCTGAAGCCCTGCCTCATCCTGCTCGGCATCATCCCGTGCCTGCTGATCCTGCCCATCCTGAGCCCCCTCATCGTGGTGCTGGCCGTGCTGACCTGGTTCAAGGAGAGCCGCCGGGCGGATGAGCTGGTCAAGGCCAGAATGGAGCTGATCGAGGGCGAGCTGCCCCGGTTCGTCGCCACCATCCACCAGGAGCTGGCGGCCAGCCGGGATGTCCTGCGGATTCTGGAAAACTATAAGAAACACGCCGGACCTGATTTCGGTCGGGAGCTGGATGTGCTGACGGCGGATATGCGTTCCTCCTCCTATGAAGCGGCACTCATCCGCTTTGAGGCCAGAATGGGCTCCGCCATCATTTCGGACATCGTCCGCGGCCTCATCGGCATCCTGCGGGGTGATGACGGGAGAATGTACTTCCAGATGCTGTCCCATGATCTGAAAGCACTGGAACTGCAGCGCCTCAAGGCCAAGGCCGCCAAGATCCCGCCCAAGATCCGGGTGTTCAGCTTCATCATGCTCATGTGCTTCATGATGACCTACATCGTCATCATCGTGTACCAGATCATCAATTCTCTGGGAAGCCTGTTCTAAAGGAGGTCGCCATGAAAAAAATACTGAAACGGCGCTCCGGCGAAGGCTATATCGATGTATGCGTCCTGGTGGTATGCGCCATGCTGGTGCTGGCGCTGGTGGTTCGTGTGCTTCCGGTCTACATCACCAAACAGCAACTGGACACCTATGCGGTGGAGCTGGTGCGCGAGGCGGAGATCGCCGGCCGGGTTGGCACGGAGACCACCCGCCGGGCCGCGGCGCTTACCGACAGCACCGGGCTTGACCCCGACATCCGGTGGTCCACCACCGGACGCATTCAGCTCAACGACGAGGTCACCGTGACCCTGACGCTGGAAACGGACATCGGCCTGTTCGGAGGGTTTGGCTCGTTCCCGATCACGCTGACGGCTTCCGCCACAGGCAAGTCGGAGGTGTATTGGAAGTGAGAAAACCGATCTTTCGCCGTCGCTCCGGCGAGGGCACCCCCATGATCCTTGCCATCGTGCTGGTCTTGCTGATGCTCTTCTGCGCCATTGCCGAATTCAGCCGTCTGTGGATCATTGCCCAAGGCGTAAAGGAGGCCGCGCAGCAGGCGGTCATCTCCACCGTCAATGACAACTATGACGATGTGTACCACGCCGTCCGTGAGGGATACGCCGCTGGCTGGTATCCGGACGGTACAGGCCGCTGGGATGAGAGCATCGACACCGGCGATGTGTATGGCCAGCTCTCTGAAACGCTCGGTCTGGAAAATACAGCGGGCGGGTATCAGAAAATTTCAGGCGGCGAGGTGGAATATACCATCTCCGACCTGTCCGTGGTTCTGGAAAATAACAGTCTCGGTTCCGGCCAGAGCGAGGGCTATACCGCACTGGTGGAGATCCATCTGGAGGTGCCCGTCCGGTTTCTGGGGAATCTTTTGCCCGCCGCCAGCATGACTTTGCACACGGAGGCCAAATATGTGCCTCTCTTCTGATCCATCCGGTCTTTTCAATAGACTTCCACAGAAAAATGTGGTATTGTCCCATTAACAAGAAATACACCAAGGAGGCATACACCATGACAGACAAGACAAAGAGGATCGTCCTCATCGCCGTCTGCTGCCTGCTCTGCGTTGCGGCGGCCGTTGGGATCGCCGTCCGGTTCGGCGGCAATGCCGATATTTCTTCCGGTGTGGTTTCCGATGATCCCACCCAGAGCGGTAATCCCAGTGTGGATATCGACAATAACGGCCAGACTGATCTGGATGTCCAGGTGGAAACGCCGGACGCATCCGAAACCGATCCCGCCCAGGGTGCGGACTCCAGCGGCCTGGAGCAGACCATCCAGGCAGATCCTGTAAAGCCGGAATCCCCCGAAAAACCGGAAGCACCCTCCGGCACCACCACGCTGCCGGATGACCACGACGGAACGGATGTGCCGGAGGAGGAGCGCAAGACCGAGGATGAGGCGCCGCCCACCTATGAGGAGACTCCCACAGTGACTCCTACCGAAACGGAGCCTGCCGCGGGAAGCACCAACAGCTCCGGTCAGGTCTATGTACCCGGCTTCGGCTATGTGGAAAACAGCGGTGAGAACACCGGCGTTCAGGACAACAGTATGTATGAAAACGGAAATAAGATCGGCGAGATGGGCGGCGGTAATTGACCCCCTCATCCGTAATAACGGCGCAGTCGGAAGTGACTGCGCCGTTTTTATTTGAAAAAATCGGAAAGGAGGGCACCTGTGAAGCGAATCCTTGCTCTTATTCTCTCCGCTGTCCTGATGCTGTCCATCTCTGTACCTGCCTACGCAACCGGAGATGAAAACATCGATGGCGGTGGCGGCAACATGGGCAGCGGAACATCTACAAGCTATTGGAATCCCGGCATGGATGGCGTCCGCGTATCCGTAATCAATGTGGACAGCCATGCCGTAGTAGGCACAGTGATCGATCTAACCAACAAAACGCCCGCATCTGGCATCATCCATTTCGGCAAGGTCAGCAAGCTGTCCTATAACAGCGGGCAGAGCATCTCTCCAGTAGTGGGAAACTACAGCTACATTAATCCCTCGCAGAGCCTGCCCCGCATCATCTCCTCCGGCAGCTATCCGGCCAGTATTGATGCCATCCGCAGCTACTTCACTGATGAACAGGTCATCCGAGCCATCGCTGGATATGTGGGGATGGACTTCGATACGCTGATCTGCGGCGATTATAAAATCGTCATCGAGCCGATTGCGTATCTGGTCTATAACGGTGCCAACTACGCTATGACAGCCACGGAAGCCGCACTCTATGACCAGGTCGTTGACGGAAATCTCCGCTACTGGATGGGGTCGCTGACCCACCAAAATCTCCCGCTCGCTATCTTTTTGGAGGAAGCCGACCTCGGGTATCCTGCGTGGTCAGGCAGCACCACAAGCAAGGTCAGCAACGAGCAGATCATCTCCTCGCTGGGGATCGGCATCGTCCGTTTCAACGATGAGGTGGAGGAACCGGAGGTGGATGCGTTTGACTACGAATACCGGGTGGACACCGATGTCATTACCTCGGTGGAGGTATCCGGCGGACAGTCAGACCCGGACAACCCGGTCACCGTGCAGTTTGTGATCGAAGGCAGCACCTATACCGTGAGCAATGTCTACTATCCGGACGGCGACAGCCAGCTGGTCTGGGTGAAGTGGCATACCCCCGATGAACCCTGTGTCTGCACCATTCAGGTCAGAGTGCTGGGCGGAGGCACGGCGCAAAGCACCATCACCGCCAACATCGTGGATCTGGACGGCAACGACCCGCCCAATCCCGTGGCCTATGACCGAAACGACACCTTCACCCTCGCGGATATCCCAGAGAAAGAAGAAGTGTCCTCTGCCTCCTGGGGCATCTGGTCTCCCTGGTGGCAGGAGAATTGGGTGTGGGTTGAAAACTGGGAGAAGTGCTGGCACACGGATCGGTGGACGGACAGCGAGGGCAAATCCCACACGGACCGTTGGTACCACTGGGTGGACAACGGCTGGTGGGAGGATCAGGGCTGGTGGGAATTTGATTATAACGCCTACACAGCCAGCCTGACGGCAACCATGGTCATCACGCCGGACAGCCTGTCGCCCACGGCATCTTCCTCTACGCTCAAGAGCGGATACGGCATCCAGCAGAGCGTTACGGCCAGCGTCAGCACCACACAGAGCTCTGCCGTGACCGCGGCTCAGAATGCGGTGACCTATTTCCCGGAGTTCAACTACGAAGGCTTTTGGAGGCTCCTGAACCGAAGCATCAGCAGCAAACGCTCCACCTTCACTTTCAAGGACAATCCATACAGCACCTATAATCGTCCGACCCATTTCACGCCGATATGGTATCCCGATGGGAGCTATACACCGTACACCTGGCTGCTGGACTGCTGGACACCGGCGGGAAAGCTGTCGCTAAACCTCACGGACTCCGTCCGGATTTCCGGAGATCTTTGGGAGGACTGGCATATCGCCCCCACAAATTAACAACATACAACGGAGGGAATTTATGCGTAAATTCAACTATAAGCGCCTGATCGTGATGCTGGTCGTGGTCTTGGCAATGACCTGCCTGATGGCGACCACAGCTTTTGCCGCAGGCACCGGGGATGTGGCTGGCGCCGTCGAGAGCACCTGGTCCACTGCATCCACCCAGATCAAGTCGGTGGTCGACAATGTGGTGTTTCCCGCCATCGACCTGATTCTGGCCGTATTCTTCTTCGCCAAGCTGGGCACCGCCTACTTCGAGTACAGAAAATCCGGCCAATTCGAGTGGGCGGCTCCCGCCATCCTGTTTGCCTGCCTCGTGTTTACCCTCACTGCACCCATGTATCTCTGGAGCATTATCGGCATCTAAGGAGGGTATATGAACTTTTTCGAGCAAGAGCTTCACAAGATCGTTGCCCCAAAGTATCCGGACGCCACCTATGTAGGACGAGCCTGCTATGTGCGTCTCGATGAGCTGAATCGGGCAAAGATCCAGTTCGTCACAGGGATCGTAGCAAATCAATACCATGCCCTTCGCATTTCCATTCTGAATCGGAACGAAGGCCAGGTGGATGTGCTGCTTCTGAATTTTTCCGACATCCTCGGGAAAAAGCAAACCGGCAACCCGAACTTCCGCAATGGGATCAATCCGTACATCTGGGATGACTACGGGAAAGCGGATTGGTATGTCTACCATCCCAACAGCCAGGACTACCAGCAGCTCACGGATGCGGTGTCGGATTATCTGGAGGTGTTTCAGGAGCAAGCCCAAACCGCTGACCCCCAGTGGCAGCAGACCATGTAAAGAACTGACCCAGGGGCCGTACCAGCTGTACGGCCCCTGGCCTTTTATCCCAAGCAGTTGGTGCGGCCTCACACCGAAAAGAGGTGAACGAACCATTGTTTATTTGGGATTTTGTTGCCGACACCATCCTCGGTCAAATCGTGGATTGGATCTACGGTCAGGTCATGGGCTTTCTCGGAAACTTTTTCGCCGAGATGGGCAACATGGGCGTCGAGCTGTTCGAACTGAGCTGGGTGCAGAGCATTGTACTGTTTTTCTCTTATCTGGCCTGGGCGCTCTATGTGACCGGCCTCGTGGTGGCCTGCTTCGAGTGCGGCATCGAGTATTCCTCCGGCAGAGGGAACCTCAAAGAAACCGCTCTGTGCGCCATCAAAGGCTTTATGGCGGTGAGCTTGTTTACAGTTGTGCCGGTTCGGCTCTATGAGCTTTCCGTCACATTGCAGGCAAGCCTCACCGCGGGGATCACAGGGTATGGTACTTCCATCGGCGAGGCGGCGACCGAGATTGTGGATTCACTCAGCGGCATTGATTCGCTGACTGGAATGACCACCGGCTCATACTTCGGCTTTGCTTCCATCACCAGCCCAATCATGCTTTTATTCTGCATCATTCTGATGGCCTACGCCGTGATAAAGGTCTTCTTCGCAAACCTAAAGCGCGGCGGCATTCTGCTCATTCAAATTGCAGTGGGCAGTCTCTATATGTTCAGCGTCCCACGCGGTTATACAGATGGATTTATCCAATGGTGCAAACAGATCATCGGATTGTGCTTGACCGCTTTCCTGCAATCCACCATTCTCATCGCCGGACTCATGGTATTCAAGGACCATGCCCTCCTTGGCCTCGGCCTGATGCTGTCCGCTGGCGAGATCCCCCGTATTGCCGGCGCCTTTGGTCTGGATACCACCACAAGAGCCAATATCATGTCTGCGGTCTATACCGCCCAAGCCGCAGTCAGCACCACAAGGACTATCGTTCAGGCGGTAGCCAAATGAAAACTCTGACGATGGGCAGCCTGTTTGATGGGATAGGGGGATTCCCACTGGCCTCCATTCACAACGGCATTGTCCCTGTGTGGGCAAGCGAGATCGAAGCCTTTCCCATTGAGGTGACAAAGATTCGTTTCCCCGACATGGCGCATGTGGGCGACATTACAAAGCTTGACGGAGCAAAGCTGCCGCCGGTGGACATCATCTGCGGCGGCTCACCCTGTCAGGACTTATCTGTGGCCGGAAACCGTGCCGGCCTCTCCGGTGAACGCTCCGGCCTTTTTATGGAACAGGTTCGAATTGTAAAGGAGATGAGAGATGCGGATAGACAACGAGGCCGAGCAGCTCTCGATATACGACCTCGATTTATGGTGTGGGAGAATGTTCCAGGAGCCTTCTCCAGCGGAACCCCAAAAGGAGAGGATTTCCGGATCGTCCTTGAGGAGATCGTCCGAATTAAAGTCAGTGGTATTTCAGTCCCTCGACCTGACACCGGGCGCTGGGAATCTGCTGGGCGAATTCTACTGGGAACTGATTTCTCCCTGGCGTGGAGATGCCTCGACGCTCAATACTGGGGTGTCCCCCAGAGAAGAAAAAGAATCTTCCTTGTCGCAGATTTTGCAGGACGATCCGCCGGACAAATACTATTTGACCAGGAAAGCCTGCCTGGGCATCCTGCGCAGAGCCTTTGAACGCGGGAAAGAGCTGCCCCGAAAACTCAATCGTGCGCTGGAGATCCAGTCTGGGGTTGCTCCGCCGGATGGCAGATCCACCCCGCTGGAGGCATACCATATCAACCAGCGTGATGAAGGCATCGATCTGCACGGAGTTTCCGGTGCCCTGATGGCGACAAACAATATGCAGATGCAGACCTTTGTTACCCAGCCGGACGATACGGGAATCGAAGGGTTCGATGGCTATAACGGTGATCTGACCGGCTCAGTCGCGGCTACCCTGGGCGTGAACTGCGGGATGTCCACCGGCCGCAATGGCCTTATACAGCCGATTGCCTTTGCCGCAAATCAGCGGGATGAGGTCAGAGATCTGCACGATGTGGCCGGAGCCTTGGGTGCCCAGCCAGGAATGAAACAGCAGACGTTCATCGCAGAAGGGGTCGTAGCAAAGGGAAACGGCGATTGCTTCCTGACGCCGGAACGGCATACATCCCTGAGTGCAGGCGGCGGTCAGGCCGGGCAGGGGTATCCCTGTGTCCTGACTGCCGGTTTCTCTGCCGGAGCCGGAGCCTCTGCCGGAAGCATCGGCTACGGCGAAGAACTCGCCCCCACGCTGAAAGGCAGCGCCAGCGGAAACTGTATGCCATCCATCTTATGCCTGAACGACCAAGGCGGCAGCGTGATGGAGTGCAGCCTGGACATCACAGGGACACTTCGAGCCCAGGAACACGGGCATCAGCCCCTGGTCTACGAGAACCACGGCATTGATTCCCGCTACACCGGCCCCCATCGGGTCGCTCCCACCATGTCCGCACGGTATGGTACAGGCGGCAACAATGTCCCGCTTGTGGAGCAGGAGCAAGTATTCTGCATTACCGGCAACGCCATCGACCGAAAGCCTGAAAACGGCGGCAACGGGATTGGATACCAAGCAGACCTTGCCTATACACTGACTGCCACCGATCACTTATCTGGATATCCAGATAAGTGATCTAATCCCGAGGATTGAGTTATCCCGAGGAAGTCAGATGGGCCATCGGCTTTTTGTTGCGAGATAGTGTTTTTGCTGCTGTAATTCATGTTAAAACCTCCGGATAATAAATTTGCGGCGACCAGCTATGATCTGGTCGCCGCATTGTGAACACGATTAAAATGTGGTAAAATCAAGCCAAACCATAAAGGCGCTTTATCAACTCCTCATCGTTTGCCCATATTGGTTCAATAGTATCTCCCTCTGTGACCTTGGATACCTTTTGAATTGCCTGCCGCTTCATCTCAGTATCGGCCCATGCATAGATCCGGGTTGTGTTGACGTCGGCATGCCCAAGGAACTCCGAGAGGAGGACAAGCGGCATCCCGGCACGATACAGATGCATGGCACGGGAATGCCTAAGTTGGTGTGGATGTACTCGTTCTGGCACTTCAGGACAAGCCCGCCTTGCCATTTCACCATATTTTTTCATAAAGAGATTAACGGCATCGGTGGACATTCTGCTTTTGCGACCATGATGCGTTGTAAAGAAAAGATAGTCATCACTCTGCCTTTGCTCGGTCGGATGTGCTTTATCCAGATAAGTTTTGAGCAATTCAACCACAGAGGGGGAGATTGGAACTATTCGCAGTTTATTTCCCTTTCCAGTAAGGCAGATTGTTGCATGAGTCTTTCGAATGCTCAAATCATGAATTTTTGCATCCACCAGTTCCTGGCAACGTGCTGCGGTGTCGTACATCAACCGCATAAAGCAGAAGTCACGGTATCCATTCGTCTTGAAGCGGTTGGGCTGCTCAAAAAGAGTTTCCAATGCAGGAGCCGTCAGAAACTCCACGACTTTTCCCGGAGTTTTCCGAACAGAAATATTGCCGACTTCGACCTGCATATAGATTTTGCCGGAATCTAATATCCCTGCATATTTTGTGAAAGAACGAATTGCCATCAAACGCAGATTTACCGTTGCTGGAGAACATCCTCTGGATTTTGAGAGCCATTCGAGAAACCCGGTTATATTTGAGTAAGTGATGTCCTCGAACCCAATACTGGCATATTCAAGCCCCAGTTCCGTTTTAAAATAAAGGAGAAGAAGATTTATTGCCTCTCGATACGATTTCTGAGTATTTAAGCTATAGCCTCTATGCTTGATCAAGTAGATGTCAAGGAAGTCCCTTACCGTTTTATAGAATTTCTCGTCTTTCAGTCGCATAAATCTGCCTCCATTTCAAGGGAACTATCAAGACGCAGTTCTGGCAAGTCGGTATAAAGCGTTGGAAGAAGATGAATATAATATGCCGTGCTCTCGAGATTTGAATGGCCCATATACTCGCTCAAATACGCAAGGCAGGCATTTATATCCTTTCCTTCCTTTACCCACTGGTACAGCCGATGTGTTGCAAATGTATGCCGCAGGTCATAAAGTCTGGGCCGGATCTCACCGTATCCGGATATGCCTGCCGTCTGAAGGAACCTTCTGAATGTCGGAATAATCCACTCCATTGAGTACATTCCGTCACCTCGGACACTTGGACTCTGGAAGAAATATTTGCGGTGAGGGTATATCTTCTCTACGCGCAGGTCATAATTCCTGCACAGTTCAAGCATATCTTCGGACAAGACAACGATTCTGTCTTTATGTCCTTTCGATTCAAGGATATTCACCGTCCCATCAAACAAGTTGACATCCTCTCTTCGGAGCCGTCTGGCTTCTACGGGTCTGAGACCGCAACAGTAGATCAAGCGAAATATTACAGATACCACCAGATGCTTTGTGGGTGCTCTAAGGCTGGGCTGCAGAGAATCTATTTCCTTGAACAACTTGGACAAATCTTCCTTTGAATAAATGTAGGGGATATGGCGTCCGCTTTTCTTCGTGAGTTGAAGTGGTAAAAGATAAGCCTGTTCTCCTACACTATTCATGTATTTAGCGAGCTCCCGAATCACAGATACCCTATTCAATCTGGACAGATTTTTCTCGGTCTTGAACTGTTCAGCCCATTTCATGGCTAACTCCGCAGTCAAGCAGGTCTCGTTCGGAAATTGCTCACGGCAGAATTCATCAAAAGTTCGAAGAATGCACGCACTTCCGTGGTAGTCATAGCCGAGGGCTTGTTTCTTTTCAATCAAGCCGCAAATATAGGGTGCAAATGCCCCGGTGAATGCAGATCTCATAACAAAGCCTCCTGGACAACCTCAATACCGTCAAGTCCGAGTGCACACATTGCGAGCTTGTCCCGGCTGATCCGCATATATGCTTTCATGGAGCCAATCTGCGTATGCCCTAAGATTTCTTTCACTGTATCGATCGGTACTTCTTGGTTTATCATGGAACTGGCAACATACCTTCTGAAACTGTGAAAGCCTTTTCCATCGCCCGGAGTATACTCAACATCTGAGAGTTTCATATATTTTCTGAGCCGGTCTCCCGCAGCAGTCGAAGTCATGAAGTCAAAAGGAATACGGGAACGCACAAAGAGAGCTGGGGACTGCGTTTTGGGCCGCTCGTGAAGAATATAGTTCGCAATGGCGTTTCCTACCGATGCTTCGAGAGGAAGGTGCAGTTCCACTCCGGTTTTGTTCTGTACGAAGCGTATTTCATGATGAATCCAGTCAATGTCCGAGAGCGTTAAGCGAACAATGTCCCCAGCTCTCAGTCCCAAACTGGCGGCAACAGCAAACATCGCAGTATCGCGGAGCGATAAGGACGGATTTTTTGCCGCTGCATCCACGACGGTGTGAACCTCTTTTGCGGAAAAGGCAGGCCGCAGTTTCTTTCGGGGCGCGGGACGAGTAGTCAATGCGGCGCTGAAATCGCAGCAGTTTTGTATGGACACCAAGTATGCGCTCAGATGTTTCAATGTGTTGCACACTCTGTCCATGCTCGATTTTCGTTGAGATGCGATGAACAGCAGAAAAGCGTTGACATTTACTAAATTAATATCTTGGCAAGTATGGCAACCGCTGGCATCGAGGTATGCAAAGAATTTGCGGCAGACATTCTCCTCGTCCCGTAAGCTCTCAAATCCAATGGCCCGCGTATTCGCTTCATGTTGACAGAATCTACGCAGGAGTTCGTGATAGTACGGAGCTAAGGAAATTTTCGGATCAGGTCTAACACGTTTCCAGACTATTTTTCCGGTTTGAACATACTCCTCGAAGAGAATGGATGCCTTTCTGACTTTTGCCCAGATCCGGTCGGCTACCAAACCATTTTCATGATCCAAGTGAAAACGATTCACAATTTCATTTGTAAATGCAGCACTATAAAATATCACCCCCTCGGAACGGTAGACCTTTATGATTGGCCACATCCCTTCGTAGTAGTAGTTTCGTATGCTGAACTTACCAAGCCCCAGAGCCCGTAATGCATCCAGCACTTTTGTGCATAGAACATCAAACACAATTTCATCGGACATAAAAACACCTCTGAATGCAGTTAGTCGACTTTCGCCGCCAACTACATTATAGAGGTGTTTTTATATTTTTTCTTATCTGGAGGTTATTTATGAACAACACACAAAAAGTATTGAAAAACCAGCACATTTGCGAACAGGCCACGCCTGATCTCGGGATAACTCAATCCTCGGGATTAGACCACCACGCCGTATTCAGCAGACAGCGAGTCGATATTTTCAAGGATGGAGAGGTAACCAGCACCCAAAGCGCACGCCAGCATAAAGACGCTACCGATCTTGTGCTGCAGGGCACAGATCAGCCAAGGCTCATCCGCAGGCTAACGCCTCTGGAGTGTGAAAGGCTCCAAGGTTTTCCGGACGGTTGGACTGACATTCCCAACGCCTCGGACTCTTCCCGCTATAAGGCGCTGGGCAACAGCGTGGCCATTCCATGCGTGGACTATGTTCTTTTTGGTATTGCTCTGGTGCTTCTCGCCGGCTGAGCCATGCTTGTTGCTTATGCTTCGTTTGCAGCTTGCTTCTTCGTTGGGTTCTGTGAATAGCTATTTCACTCCGGTCACAGTATGCTTTGCTTACAAAATCAGAGAAAGGAGCCACCCATGGAAGCAAAGAAGAATCTCTGTGGTATGATCCCGGAAAATTTACATGCCAAAGCTATCGAGGAAAAGGAACAGCTTGGCCTCAAGACTCTGGGCGAGTATGTGGAGCTGATACTCAAAGAACACTTCGAAGGAGGAGGAATCACTATGGCAGAAACCAAGACTCTCGCATTCAAGATCACCGAGGAGCTGGATCAGCGTCTGAAGGACTTCATTGCCGCAGAAAAAAAGCGCGGCAGAAAAATCACGCAGAAAGAATTCGTCATCGGTCTTATTGAACAGGCGCTTGCTGAGTACGAGGCGCAGAATCAGCCCGCCGAGATGACCGAAGAATAAAAATGCCGCACCGGCCGCTGGGGAGCATATCCCCGGCGGCTTGTTTTTTGGAGGTGAACCACCCTGTATATCTACCCCGACAATCTGACTGCCAAGGCCATGCTGTGGCTTTGGGAACTCAGGGATGTGGGCGTCATTGGCGTAGGGCTTTTGGTCTCTATCCTGGCGCTGACACAGACCGGAATTTTTATCCCGCTGGTGCTCACGGCGGTCTATGCCTTCCTCAGCATCCGCTTTGACGGGACCAGCATTCTGGATTTCATTCGCTATGCGATTGCCTTCCTGATCACCAAACAGCAATTCTATGAATGGAGAATGTGATATGTTCCACGCCGACACACTCTTTGACAACGAGGAAAGCTTCGGCCTGCCGGAAATCGAGGAGCGGGATCTGTCCGCCTCCCTGACGCTCCGGTGGAGCCGGAAGCGCAAGCGGTGGGAGTGCCGCAATGCCTTCTTCTGGCAGGATGCCAAGAACAAGTGGAGCTGCCGCAGCCAGGACGGCAGATATTACTATGGCTTCCGCAGCCTGCGGGCCCTGCTGAAAAGCTATGTGGGCGGCCTTCTGTGCGAGAAGTCCCTCTGCTACAGCGCCAAGAACGCCAGGGCAAAATACTGGTTCAGCCAGAACCCCAGACGGGTGACCTGCTGTGTCACCATGCGCTGCACCGGCTTTTTCCCGCCTTGCTTTCCCAAAGGAGGAATGAAGCTATGAGCAGAAAGAAAAAAGAGAATGCCGCGCAATCGACCCGGCAGCTCATGGGGATCGACGGCATCAAGGACTATTGCATCGCCACCCGAATGGGCGATCTGGTCTTTTTTATCATCAAGCCCACCAACATCAGCGTCCTGTCCGATTCCAGCATCAGCGCCAGGATCTACGCCCTGCTGAATGTGGTCAAGGGGCAGGCGGAAATTGAGATGCTGGCCCTCAACTCCAAGGAGTCCTTTGAGCGAAACAAAAACTTCTATCAGGAGCGCATGGGCAGCGAGGAACTTCCTGCCATCCGGCGGCTTCTGGAGCAGGACAGCAAGCATTTGGATCGCATCCAGGTGCTGATGGCATCCAGCCGGGAGTTTTATATCATCATCCGGCTGCGAAGCGAAAAGGAAACGGATGTGTTCCCGTATCTCAGCCGCATTGAGCAGAGCATCAATGACAATGGGTTTACCACCCGCCGCGCCACCGAGCAGGATCTCAAGCGGATGCTGGGCGTTTATTTCGAGCAAAATGTGACCACCGAGAAGTTTGAGGACTACGACGGCGACCGCTGGGTCATCGTGGGCGAGTAAATCAATTCATCACAGGCCGTGGAGGTGTTCCACTCCATGGCCGGGATGCCTCCACGGAGAATAGGAGGCATCCATTTTGGCAAAGAAAGCGAAAAGACCGGTTCCGCAGAGCCGTGAGGAGGCGTCCATCAAATCCTTTTTGGATATGATTGCCCCCTCTGTGGTCAGCTTCATGCCGGATCATTTCATCTGCGGCAACACTTTCCGATGTGTGTGGGCACTCAGGGAATATCCGACCAGCACGGATGAGCAGGCTATTCTCCGCCATCTGGGAGAAAAGGACGGCGTCACCCTGCGGATCTACACCCGGCAGGTCACCCCGGCAGAGGAAAAGCGCATCATTCAAAATGCGGCCAACAAGAACCGCATGAACAGTTCCAACACCAACGACCTGCAACAGACGGTCACCGCTGAGAGCAACCTGCAGGATGTGGCGACTCTGGTGGCCACCATGCACCGCAACCGTGAGCCTCTGCTCCACTGCGCCGTGTACATCGAGCTGACCGCATCCGACTACAACAGCCTCAGGCTGCTCCAGACCGATGTGCTGACGGAGCTGGTGCGGAGCAAGCTGAATGTGGATAAGCTCCTGCTCCGTCAGCAGCAGGGCTTCCGCTGCGTCAATCCCTGCGGCCACAACACATTCGGTGTCCAGTTTGAACGAGTGCTGCCCGCCTCCAGCGTGGCGAATCTCTATCCCTTCAACTACTCCGGCAAGCTGGACTCCAAGGGCTTCTACATCGGCAAAGACAAATACGGCAGCAACATTCTGGTGGACTTTGACCAGCGGGACGAGGACAAGACTTCCGCCAACATCCTGATCCTGGGCAACTCCGGCCAGGGCAAGTCCTACCTGATGAAGCTGCTGATCCTGAATCTGCTGGAGTCCGGCAAGTCCGTCATCAGTCTGGACGCCGAACATGAACAGCAGGAGATGTGCGAGGCGGTGGGCGGCTGCTTCGCAGACCTGATGGCCGGGCAGTATATCATCAATGTGCTGGAACCCAAGTGCTGGGATGACGGCGGAGACCCCAACGCCACCGATGCGCCGGAAGCCTTTCGCAAAAGCACCCTTCTGGCGCAGCATATCTCCTTCCTCAAGGACTTTTTCCGGGCCTACAAGGATTTCAGCGACGCCCACATCGACACAAGCTGTATCGCAAGTTCGGCATCACCGAGCGCACCAACTTCAACCGGATGTGCCCGGAGGACTATCCCATTCTCTCCGACCTCTACGATCTCATTGAGGAGGAATTCAAGACCTACGATGCCGACCGTCACCAGCTCTACACCCAAAAGCTCCTGCAAGAGGTGCTGCTGGGGCTGCACTCCATGTGCAAGGGCGCTGACGCCCAGTTCTTCAACGGGCATACCAACATTACCTCCAGCCGTTTTCTGGTGTTCGGCGTCAAGGGAATGCTCAGCGCCGCCAAAAATGTCCGCAACGCCATGCTTTTCAATGTGCTGTCCTTCATGTCCGATAAGCTCCTGACCGTGGGCAATACCGTGGCAGCTCTGGATGAGCTGTATATCTGGCTGTCCAACCCCACCGCCATCGAGTACATTCGCAATTGTCTGAAGCGTGTGCGAAAGAAGGAATCGGCGATGCTGTTGGCCAGTCAGAATCTGGAGGACTTCGATCAGGAGGGCGTCCGTGAGATGACCAAACCCCTGTTCAGCATCCCGCCTCACCAGTTTCTGTTCAATGCCGGCTCCATCGACAAGCGGTCCTACATGGATATGCTCCAGCTGGAGGAGTCGGAATACAATCTCATCAAGTTCCCCCAGCGCGGCGTCTGCCTGTACAAGTGCGGCAATGAACGATATCTGCTGGAGGTTCACGCTCCTGCCTACAAGGAAAAGCTCTTCGGAACGGCAGGTGGTCGCTGATGGCTGTTTCCGCTGCCGCAGTGGCCAAGGCTGCTGCCATGCTGCTTACCAACGAAAAGACCCGGAAAGGTGTGGGCTGGATTCTGGTGGCAGTCTTTTCACCAGTCATTCTTTTGATCGCCCTGCTCTGCTCTCTTGGCTCAGGCGGGGCGGAGCATAACAACCACTCGGTGGAGGCGTGCTTCTACGGAGCGGAATTCTCCGCAGAAGTCCCGGCGGAGTTTCGATATCACATCGAGGAGATGCGCTCGGCCTTTTCTCTTCTGGATTCGGCGGTGTCCTCTGCCAACGGGCAGATGGACAGCGGCAACAGCCTTGACCCGATCAGAGTCAAGGCTGTTTTTTATGCCCTCTGCTTTGGGGACGACGCCCCGTCCACACGGGCGGCAAACAGCTTCGTGGGATGCTTCTACACCACAGAAACCCGGACACGAACCGTGGAAGTGACTCTGGAGGACGGGACCACAAGTACAGAGGAAGAAGAATACACCGTCGCGGTGCCAGTCTCTCTGTCCCAGGCCTACGCCAATCTGGAAGCTCATCTGGGCAGAGAGATCACGGAAGATGACAAGAGCAACATCGATCACATCTATACCATGATAGCCGGTACCGTGGGAGGCGGCAGCTACAGCGGCGAGTATCTCAGAGGGGATGGGAGCAGCATAGAGCTGGACATCTCCGCCTTCACCGATCCAACCACCAAGAACGCCGCAGACCTTGTGACCTACGCCATCCACGCCTGGGAGTCCGGCTGGGGCTATGTCTGGGGAACATACGGCAGTGTCCTCACCGATTCGCTCTTCGCCTACAAGCTGGAGCAGTACCCTGACGGCGTCGGCAGCTATGCGGACTTCATTCGCGCCAACTGGCTGGGCGGCAGAACCACAGACTGCGTGGGTCTGATCAAAGGGTACGGTTGGCTCAATCCAGACACCATGACCATCGAGTATGGGACCAATGGGATGCCGGATCTTGGCGCCAACCAGATGTACTATAATGCCTCGGTGTCCGGAACCATCGACACCATGCCCGATATCCCCGGCCTTGCCGTCTGGCATGACGGCCACATCGGCGTGTACATCGGTGACGGTTATGTGATTGAAGCTATGAATACCAAAAAAGGTGTGGTGAAAACAAAGCTGGAGGGTCGGGGCTGGACCCACTGGCTGCAGATCGAATACATCAACTACGACTGAGAAAGGAAGTGCCAATGAAGCAAGTGAACCTGACCATCACCTTCGACGAGGAGAAGCTCTCTGCGCTCAAACGCTATATGGGCAAGAAGGAGCTTGACCTGGACCGTGCGATGACGGATGCGCTGGTGAAGCTCTATGAAAAATATGTGCCCGCCCCCGTGCGGGAGTATATCGATGAGAGCGATGTAAGCGCCGCCGCTCCGAGCAAGTCCCGGCGCAGCCCGAGAGCCGCCGCACCGAAGCCTGACCAGGAACCGGAGGTGATTCAGTGAACAAAGATGAGATCGCCTTGGATTACAAGAAAGAGCTGAAGAAGCGGATCAGCGCAGACTATGAACGCCGGGTCAAGCAGTGGATGGCAGCCGATCCCTCTCAGCTGATCGATGCCGCTGAGGAGATCACCGCCGCACGGTTGATCCGTGACAATATCGAGGACGCCATCAATGAGGAGGACGCCAGATTTCTGCTGAGGCTGGACGAGCCACTGGATGAACTGGCAGACCGCTGGATCGCGGAGAATGGTCTGGATGCCTCCCATGGTGAGGAGCTGCTTCACTGCGTCTGGACGCTTCGGGAGGATCTGACTGATGACACAGGCCCTCGCACGGTTCGTGACTTCCTGGCCGCCCATGTTGGCGGCGTCTTTTCCCTGATGACCCCGTGCGGCTTTGTGCCTCTGACCGCGGCTCAGGCGGAAGGACTGATGAGCGGCCAAAGTACCGCGGCGCATCCCGGCGTGCCCGGCATTACGATGTCGCTCTCTGCCGACGATCTTCTCAGCCAGACGGTCCACAGCGCCAACTACGCAAACGGCGTGTGGCACCTCCTGACCGAGTACCCTGAGATGAAGCAGTGCGGGCCGGAAATGGGAGGGATGCAATGAGGGGCCGTGAGATTACACTCTGGCTCGACGAGCGGTGGTACGGCGCTCTGAGCAAACACCTGAAGGGGGAAACGCTGGAGGAGCATCTGGAGAATGTCCTTGATGAAATGTGCAACCAGCTTCCTCAGCGGGAGTACGAGCGCATCAGCCACGAGCTCTGGGCGGAGCAGCAGGCGGAGAAGGAGGCTCGGGAGGCCGCACGGCGCTTCGCTGTCTTCCATGTCACGGAGAACGGCAGCTCCGATTATATTCTGGCCGAGGAAAATCTTGAGTTGCTCCAGGCCGCCTGCCGTCTGCGCAGCTACATCCGCAAGCCGCCCGACGAAACGCCCCACCGCTTTGTCGAAACGCTGCTGCGCACCCAGCGGATCTCCCAGGAGGAGTTCAACTCCTATGTGTCGGAGCGGCTGGACAACACCGGCCGGGTGGTGGGTGCCTACGACATCGACCTCGACAGCGGAGATATGGAGGCCGTCAACATCATGGATGGCTGGAAGCGGTTCAGAATCCGGGATGTGAGCACCGCCGTCTACTTCGCCATGAAGAAAGGCAACGCCGCAGCGGATGAAAGATGGCGGATCTTCCTGGACCGTCTGGAGGAGAGATCGCTCATCCAGGAGCCGGAACCGGAATACCTCACCGGCAGTCGGCGGCTCTGCGCCGAGGACATCTCCTTCGCCGAGGACATTATTCAGAACGACAACCTGCTGGAGTTTTACATGGAGGTGTGCTTCGACGCAGATCAGATGTTTGGCACCAATGTCTGTACCACCGAGAATGACGACTGTCTGAACATCTATGCCAACTACGATCTGGATGCCCGTCGCGTCTGTGACACGCTGGAGGTGTATCTGCAGCGGGGCAACGGCGACGAGGAGGCGTTCAAGTATCGCCTCAGCGCCGAGGAGCAGGCTCTGCTCCTCCCCAAGATGAACACCTACTGTCAGGAACACTGGGGCCAGAGTTTGGAGGAGTGCTGTGCGGACTATCTGGCGGAACAGAGCAAGGAGCTCCCGGAGATGCAGATGTAGCGCCGTGTCGCCCCCTGTGAGCCGCTGTGTGCGGCTTTCAGCGACCAGCCGACCGTGTACCCCTCCAGAGGGAAGCGGGCGGAATTTGGGCCGCTTTCCAAGAGGGCAGGAAGCTGACGAAAGCGAAGCAGGAGAAAGAGCCGGGGACAATGCCGCCCCCGGCTCTCCCACTTCTGCCCGCAGTGCGGGCAGTTTCCGGCTTTTCGCAGCGGGGACAATTCGGCGGGTGGAAAGCGCTGTTGGACCCTATGATGCGGAAAAACTCCGCTGTGGCAAGGGTTCTCAGCGGGGACTTGACGAAAAAAGGAGTGGTTTTACTGAAGTCCGAAAGCAGAAAAACGAAGAAGGGGTTTTGGATCTCTGAGGATCTGGACGAGAAGGTAGACATCTACCTGCGCCTCGACAACTGCGCCAGCCGGAGTGAATTCGTGGAGAATGCGCTCCGGTTTTACATCGGCTATCTGAACACGAAAAACGCCGGCGGCTTCCTGCCCGAAGCACTCTCCGCCATGCTCACCGGCACTCTGGACAATTTTGCCGGACGCATGGGCTCGCTCCTGTTCAAGCAGGGTGTGGATCTCAATGTGCTGGGGCAGATCATCGCCTACGACACCGATATCGACGAAGGCGAGTACCAGCGTCTGCGGGGACGCGCCATTCGGGATATGAAGCGCACCAACGGGCGCATCTCGTTCAAGGATGCGCTGGACTTCCAGAAGTCGGTGTAACCCATGGCAAAGCTCGTACAGAAAAGCGGCTACATCAAATCCGAAAAGGCCGGCGGGTACATGAAATACATTGCCACCCGCGAAGGTGTGGAGAAGCTGACCGGCAACGGTCCCGTCACCAAAGGACAGCGGGAACTGATCCAAAAGCTCCTGCATGATTTCCCTGATGCCGTGGAGCTGTTCGAGTATGAGGATTACCGTAAGACGCCTACCCTTGGTACCGCATCAGCCTTCATCACCATGGCGCTGGATGCAAACCTCCACGAAATAAATTCTGAGAGCGGATACCTGTCCTACATTGCCACCCGCCCCCGTGTGGAGCGCCGCGGGGCCCATGGCCTGTTCAGCTCCGCCGCCGCAGTAGACCTCGACGCAGCCATGTCCGAGCTGGAAGCCCATGACGGAAATGTGTGGACCATCATCTACTCTCTGCGCCGCGAGGATGCCGCTCGTTTGGAATACGACAGTGCTGATGCATG